>Ga0209686_1000416_pt1 | contig 22134 bp, 14 predicted proteins | sample GraSoiAngelo_126_FD_185883 | JGI IMG/M metagenome (GOLD analysis project Ga0209686, IMG submission 185883) | Grasslands soil microbial communities from the Angelo Coastal Reserve, California, USA - 14_0927_09_20cm (SPAdes) (version 2) | ecosystem: Environmental > Terrestrial > Soil > Grasslands ...
CACGACGCGGTGGGGATGGTGGCGGCGCGGCACGGCACCACCCTCGACATGAACGCCCTCGATCTCGAGGATCCGGAGGTCTACCGCCTGCTGGGATCGGGGCGGACGGCCGGGGTGTTTCAGTTCGAGTCGCCGCTCGCCAGCGACTGTCTCCGCAGCATGAAATGCGACCGGTTCGACGACCTGGTCGCGACCAACGCGCTGCTCAGACCCGGACCGCTCGACACCGGGATGCATCTCGTCTTCATCAACCGCAAGCTGGGCCGCGAGCCGGTCCGCTACCCCCATCCCGCCCTGGAGGAGATCCTCAAGCCGACGTACGGGGTCATCACCTATCAGGAGCAGGTGATGCGCATCGCCAACGTGCTCGCCGGCTTCTCGCTCGCCGAAGCCGACGTGCTGCGCAAGGCGGTGGGCAAGAAGGACAAAGAGCTGATCCAGCATGAGCTCGGCCGCTTCGCGGAGCGCGCGGCGGCGCTGGGGCACGACCGCCGGGCCATCGACGACATCGCCGCGCAGATCGAGACGTTCGGCCGCTACGGGTTCAACAAATCGCACGCGGTAGCGTACTCGGTGCTCTCCTACCAGACGGCCTGGCTCAAGGCGCACTACACAGCCGAGTTCATGGCCGCGCTGCTGTCGTCGCAGATCGGCGACACCGACACCGTGGTGCGCTACATCAACGAGGCGCGCGAGCTGGGGCTCGAGGTCCTCCCCCCCGACGTGAACGAGTCGGGCTTCAAGTTCACGGTGGTGGGCGACCAACGCATCCGCTTCGGCCTCGGCGCGATCAAGAACGTGGGCGAGAGCGCGATCGAGTCGATCCTCGTGGGGCGGCAGACGGGCGGGCCCTATCGGTCGCTCGTGGAGCTGTGCGAGCGCATCGACCTCCGGCTCTGCAACAAGCGGGTGATCGAGGCGCTGATCGACTCCGGCGCGTGCGATTCCCTCGGGGGCCACCGCGCGCAACTGGTGGCCGCCCTGGACAACGCGTTCAGCGAGGCGCAGGCTCGCCAGGCGGAGCGGGACTCGGGTCAACATCCGCTGTTCGCGGGGGAGACCCCGGGCCCCGGGCCCCGGGCCCCGCTTCCCGACGTCCCTCCCCGGTCGGAGCACGAACGGCTGGCGCGCGAGAAAGCCGTGCTCGGGTTCTTCATTTCCGGGCATCCCCTGGACCGGTACCGCGCCGAGGTGGAGCTTTTCGGGACCCGCACGACGGCCACGCTGGGTCAGTGGAGCGACCAGAAGGTCCGGATCGCGGTGGTGGTGACGGTGGTGAAGCGACAGATCTCCAAGAAGTCGGGCGCCGAATACGCGCGGCTCACGCTCGAGGACTTTCACGGCACGGCGGAGGCGCTGGTGTTCCCCGAAGCGTGGGCCAAGCTGAACGCGGTGATCCGCCCGGACGGGGCGCTGCTCCTGTCGGGCGGCTACAGCGGGCGCGACCGCGACGAGGAGCAGGCGCCGTTCATCGTCGAGGCGGCGCAGCCGCTGGACGAGCTGAAGACCGCCGGCGCCGTCGGCGTGGCGCTCCGCTGGTCCCCGCTCACGCCGCCGCCGCCCGGGGCCAGCCGGGCGGTGGCGGCGCTGTGCGCGGCGCACCCGGGGCCGGCCCCGGTGCTGGTGGAATGGAGCGAGGATCACAACGGAGATGGGGATCACCCCGGGCTTGCGCCCGGGGTCAGTGCCACCCGACTACGCAGCCGGTCACTGCGGGTGGAGGTGAACGACGATCTGCTCGCGGCCCTGCGGGACCTGCTCGGCCCCGATCACGTGCATCTCGTCCGGACGACCTGAGAATGCCGACCCACACGCTGGACTTCGAGCGTCCGCTGCTCGAGCTGGAGCGCCAGATCGAGGAGATGAAGCGCGTCGCCGGCGAGACGGCCGTCGACGTCTCGAAGGAGCTCGCCCCGCTCGAGAAAAAACTCGCCGAGCTCCGCGCCGAGATCTACAAGAACCTGACGCCGATGCAGCGCGTCCAGGTGGCGCGCCACCCGAAGCGGCCCTATACGCTCGACTATCTGAGCACCGTGTTCACCGACTTCGTGGAGCTGCACGGCGACCGGTTGTTCCGCGACGATCCGGCGATCGTGGCCGGGTGGGCGCGGCTCGACGGCACGAGCGTCATGGTCATCGGCCACCAGAAGGGTCGCGACACCAAGGAGAACCTGCAACGCAATTTCGGGATGGCCCATCCGGAGGGCTACCGCAAGGCGCTGCGGCTCATGCACCTCGCCGAGCAGTTCCGCGCCCCGGTGATCACGCTGGTGGACACGCCCGGCGCCTATCCCGGGCTCGGCGCCGAAGAGCGAGGCCAGGCCGAGGCGATCGCGCGCAACCTGGTCGAGATGGCCACGCTGCGAACCCCGATCCTCACCGCGGTGATCGGCGAAGGCGGCTCCGGCGGAGCACTCGCCGTGGGCCTGGCGGATCGGGTGGTGATGCTCGAGAACTCGGTGTACTCCGTCATCTCCCCCGAGGGCTGCGCCGCCATCCTCTGGAAGGACGCGAGCCAGCGCGAGCGCGCCGCCGAGGCGCTGAAGATCACCGCGGAGGACCTGCAGGAGCTCGGGGTGATCGACGAGATCATCCCCGAGCCCCCGGGCGGGGCCCACGCCGATCCCGAAGCGGCGGCGGAGGCGTTGGGCGAGACGCTGCGGCGCCACGTGCGCCAGCTCCGCAAGATCAAGATCGACAAGCTCCTCAAACGGCGTGAAGAGAAGTACCTTTCGATGGGTGCGCTGAGCGAGAAGTGAGTTGATCCGTTGATCGACGTCGTCGAAGTCCGGTTCAAAGGGAACCGCAAAGAATATTTCACCTGGCCCGCTCCCGAGCCGCTCGCCCTGCACGAGGCCGTGATCGTGGAGGTCGAGCGCGGGGAGGACCTCGGCCGGGTGTCGGCGCTCGGGCCCGTGGCGGCGAAGAAGTGCGGCGCCGGATGCGGCGGGTGCAGCCTCGCCGCGCCTCCTCCCCCAGTCACACACCGCATCCTGCGCCGCGCCAGCGCCGGCGACGCCGCCATCGCCACCGCGCTCGAGCGCGACGAAGCGGAGGTGCGCCGCACCGTGATGGACCGCGTGCGCCACCACAGCCTCCCGATGAAGGTCTCCGATGCCGAGTGGCAGTGGGACAAGAAGAAGCTCACGGTCTATTTCACCGCCGAGCAGCGGGTGGACTTCCGCGCCCTGGTGCGCGACCTGGCGAGCCTGTTCCACACCCGTATCGAGCTGCGCCAGATCGGGGCCCGCGACGAAGCCAAGCGCCTCGACGGCGTAGGCCGGTGTGGCCGCCAGTACTGCTGCTCGAGCTGGCTGCCGGAGCTCCGGCCCGTGAGCCTGTCGCTCGCCAAGGATCAGCACCTCTCGCTCAACCCTTCCCAGATTTCGGGCGGATGCGGGCGCCTGCTCTGCTGCCTGCGCTACGAGCACGACTTCTACGTGCAGACGCGCAAGCGCTTCCCCAAGGAGGGCAGGGTCGTGCGCACCGCACTGGGCGCCGAGCGCGTGCTCGCCGTGGACATCTTCCGCCAGACCGTGACGTTGCGCGGAGAAGGCGGGGGCGACACGCGCGTGGTGGCGCTCGACAAGCTCACGGCGGAAATGGCGCGGGTGGAGCCCCCCGTTGCCTAAGTTCTATCTCACGACGGCCATCGACTATTCGAACGGCGAGCCGCATCTGGGGCACGCGCTCGAGAAGGTCGGGGCGGACTGCATCGCCCGCTACCACCGGTTGCGCGGCGACGACGTGCACTTCCTCATGGGGATGGACGAGCACAGCCAGTCCGTGATCCAGGCCGCCGCCCGGTCGGGCGTGACGCCCCAAGCCTGGGTCGATCGCATGGCCGACACGTTCGCCGCGTACTGGCGCCGCCTCGGCTGCAGCCACGACGACTGGATTCGGACCACAGAGCCGCGGCACGCCCGCTCGGTCACCGCCCTGCTCGAGCGCATCCGGCAGCGGCGTCCTCAGGATCTGTTCGAAGCCGAGTACGAGGGGCTCTACTGTACCGGCTGCGAGGAATTCAAAACCGGGGCGCAGATCGTGAACGGGCACTGCGTGGAGCACCCCACGCTCGAGCTGATCCCGACGCGGGAGCGCAACCACTTCTTTCGGTTGAGCGCCTACCGCGACGCGGTGCTCGAGCGCATCCGGTCCGGCGCCCTCAGGGTCGAGCCCGAGATCCGTCGCAACGAGGTGGTACGGCTGCTCGAGGCCGGGTTACAGGACATCTCGATCTCACGGCAGCGCCAACCGTGGGGCATCCCCTTCCCCGGCGACACACAGCAAACCGTGTACGTCTGGTTCGACGCCCTGATCAACTACCTCTCGGCCACGGGCTTTCCAGACCCGCGATTCGAGCGGCTGTGGCCCGCCGATCTGCACGTCATCGGCAAGGGCATCACCCGCTTCCACTGCGTGATCTGGCCCGCCATGCTGCTCGCGGCCGAGCTGCCGCCGCCGCGCGCGGTGTGGGCGCACGGCTACGTGCAGTGGTCGGGCGCCAAGATGAGCAAGACCGCCGGCGCGGCGGTCAGCCTGGGCGAGGCGATCGACTATCACGGGGCCGATGCGTTGCGCTACTTCCTGCTGCGCGAGGTCGGCTTCGAGAACGACGGCGACTTCACGTGGGAGCGGTTCGATGCGCGCTACACGTCCGAGCTCGCCGACACGCTCGGCAACCTCGTGTCGCGCTCGCTGACGATGATCGCGAACTACCGTGGCGGCGTCGTGCCGCGCGACCCGTGCAACTACGACACGCCCCTCGAGCGCGCGGCCCGCGGCGCGCTCGCGGCGTACGCGAGCGGCATGGACGCGAACCGCGTGCAGGAAGGCGCCGCCCAGCTCGTGGCCCTCGCCGGCGCGGCCAACCGCTACGTGGAGGAGACCGCGCCGTACAAACTCGCCAAGCAGCCGGAGCGAGCGGCGGAGCTCGACTCCGTGCTCGCCAACCTGGCGCGCACCGTGGGCCGGCTCGCAGTGCTGGCGCAGCCGTTTCTGCCGACCACCGCGCAGACCGTGTGGGACACCCTGGGCCCTCCCCCGTCACAGCCCCTGGCGAGCGTACGCCTGCCCGATCTCAACACATTGGACCTCGCCGGCCGGCAGGTCCGGAAGCCCCCTATCCTTTTTCCCAAGCCCCGCCTGCCCCAGGCGTGATCCGGCGGGGTGTGTGATGTAGCTCACTTTCGGCCATGTTGACGACCTCACCGGCGAGGCGTAGGTTAGAACTCCCACGGGCGACCGGGCCCACGCCCTGTCCGGACTCTCCCTTCGGTCGGTAGCTGTACGACCGGCGCACGCGCGCCGGCCATACGTGTCGATTTGAGGTCCGAAAGGCTGATGCGGAAGAAGGCGGAGCGACGCTGGACCGTCATGGTGGTGCCTCACGGCTCGGGCTTGTCCCGCGCCGTGGAGGTGTCGCAGACCTTCCTGAAAACTCTCGTAGGCATCGGCAGCGTGGTGGCGCTGACGTTCCTGGTGCTGGGCGTCGCGGCCATCTCGCGCGGCGTGAACATCACCCGCAGCCGCGCGCTCGAAAACGAGAACCGCGTCCTCGCGAACGAGATCCAGCAGATGCGCGAGCGGATGGCCGGGCTGCGCGACACGCTGCACCGGTTCAGCGAGCGCGAGCAGGAGCTGCGACTGCTCGCGGGGCTCACCCCGACCGATACGATGGTGCAGCAGGCGGGGATCGGCGGTCCCGCGGGCACCTGGTCGGAGCGCGACAGTCTCAAGGCGCTCGGTCCCGACGGTCGGGAGGCGCTGGCCGCGCGGCTCGACGTGGACGTCCTCGCGCGACGCGCCAATATCCTGGTGCGCTCGCTCAATCAGGCATTCGATTCGCTGTCGCATCAGCGCGACCGGCTCGCTGCAACGCCTTCGATCATGCCGACCAAGGGTTGGCTCACGAGCGCGTTCATGCGGGAGCGGGTGCATCCGATTCTCCACCTGGCGCGCCCGCACGAGGGAATCGACGTGTCGGCGCCCATGGGCGCCGAAATCGACGCGCCCGCCGCGGGCATCGTGACGGACGTCAAGTGGGAAGAGGGCTACGGCAACATGATCACGCTGGACCACGGCTTCGGCTTGGTGACGCGGTTCGCGCACTGCTCGCGGATTATCGCCGTGCGCGGCCAGCGCGTGAAGCGGGGGGAGAAGATCGCCTACGTGGGCTCGACGGGGCTCTCGACCGGGCCGCACCTGCACTACGAGGTGTGGGTGAACCACAAGCCGGTGGACCCGTTGAAGTACGTGATGCCGGATGCGATCGTGGACTGAGGGACGTCCGCGGGATCGCGGTGAGGGGGGGCGCAGGGTACTGCGTCCCCTCTCGTGTTTGTGGCTGGGACTGTCGGGCATCGCCGGCTGTGGCGGCGCGCGCGCCGGGATCGAGCAATCAAGCGCGCCCAGCCGTGCCAGGATCATCACCACCGATGCGATCGCCAAGTCTGGCGCCAAGACGGCGTGGGACGCGGTGCGGTTCACCGTCCCCAACGTGCAGCTCCGAGAGGTTCGCGGGGAGCCCGCCCCGATCCAGCGCCGCGGGCGCGCCAGCCTCTACCAGGACGACCAGGTGCGCGTGATCATCGACCACGTGACGATCGACGATCTCCGGATCCTCAAGCAAGTTGCTGCGGCCGACATCCTCACGATCGAGATCCTCACAGGTCTCGATGCGACTACGCACTACGGCGCCACGTCGACCTCCGGCGCCATCGTGATCACGACGACAAGCGGACGCCCCTGAAACGTCTGTACGGGCTTACGCATTCCGGTCCGTACATCCGTGGAACTTCGGATTGTTCAGCTCCTCCACCGGAAGCACCATCTGGATTGCGTCGCCGTAGTTCCCACCCTTGAACCACGGGCCGGTCGGATAGACCGAGTTGATGGCGCGGCCATACCCCCCCGCCGCCCTCGCTCGCACCAGTCGGCGCATGTCGCCCAGCCGGTGACCAGTCGAAAACATCCAGAATCCCCGCTCCCGAAACAGCACGTCCACCCGCAAGCTGTCACCGAGCGACGGCCCAGGGTCCGTGAGCGGGGCGAGCCTTGTTCCCTGCACCGGCCGGAAGCTCGTGTCCTGCGGTACCGGCAACAGAGTCGTGTCAGCCCTCAGCGTGTTCAGCTCGCTGAGCCATGTGGTCGCGTCGCCCTCGCGGAGCGCCACCTCGGCCAGGATCAACCGCGCCTCGAGGCCGCTTGCGATCGTCACGGAGCTCGTCCGCCCCCAGGCCCCCTGGCGCGTGACTTTAGTAGGGAACGCGGTGTCAAAGATACCGTCCGGCCCCGTCCTGGTGGGGATCCGCGGATCGCCGACCTTCGGGGAGGACGCGAATGCGGGTGGGAGAATGATCGGATCCTTGACCGAATCTCCCCTCACATACGGCAGCCCGGTGCCACCCTCCACGTCGCCCATGGTGTACCGGCGAGAGCTTGCGTTCAAAGCCCACAGCTGGTTGTCGTTGACGTTCAAGGAGTGCGTGACGTCGTAGCGAAACGAGCGTGGTACACCCGCTACCGCGGCCCGTGCGCCCGCAGTGTCGGCGAGGTCCAGCTTCGCGCGGCCCTTGATCACCTTCGCGAAGTTCGCCACACGAGCGGAGTCCGACCCCCGCACGATGCCGAGCGCGGAGTCGGCGTTGGCGACTGCGAGCTTGAACAGAGAATCGTTCGACAGCGGATCACCAAAGACGACCGTCGTGCCCGAGATGCTGCTCAGCGGGACGCCGTTGCAGTAGTGCTCGCCCATCAAGACTTGGGTGAAGGCCATGAAGTCGAACATCCGAGCGATGTCAGCGAGCGAGGTCGGAAGGTAGGTTCGCAGCCCATCGATGGCGAGCGCGGCCTGTGTCCGTACCCGGTTCAGGTTCCGGAATGGCCCTGCGTTGAAGGTGTTGTTGGGGTCCCAAATCCGCTGATCCATCGTGTTGCGCTGGATGAACGTGTCGCCGGAGCGCCACTCGTCGGTCAGCAGCCCGCCGAACATGAATAGGGCATCCGGCCCCTGCGTGCCGCTCACCGCCTGAGCCAGCCGCAACACGGCGCCATTCGCCAGGCCCTGCGCCGCAGATGCCGAGTTCGCCTCCACGACAATGTCGGGATCGGTCACGTTCAGTAGCGTGTCCGTACAGGCGAGCGCAGGCAGCGCCAGGAGGCACGCCAGGGCAAGCGGGGTCCGCAGCTGCCGGAGCACGAGGTATTTCGTCATGGGTGACAAGTCCCCTTTCACGGTCGTATATCGGTCACGCGTCGTCCCCGACCTCAGAAGCCCACGTTCAAGCGGAACGTCCAATAGGTCGGCGGCGGCGATGTCTGGAAGTTGCTCACAATCCCGGTGGCGCCTTCGAAATAGTTCGCCTCGGGATCGATGCCACTGAAGCCAGTGCCCTTCCAGAGGTTACGGACCGCGATCGTGAAGCTCGCGCGCGTGGCCCGGAACGACTGAGCCCATGCGGCGGGCAGCTCGTACGTCGCCGAGGCCTCCCGCAACCGGACAAACGACGCCTTCTCGATGAAGCCCCACTGCGTGCGCGACGGCGTCTCGCGCAGTGCGACGACCCGCGCTTGCTCCCACAACGGCGCCTGCGGGTCCACCAAGCCCTCGCAGTTCAGTCGCGACTCGCAGCGGATCCGCTCCGTGCCGTTGAGCTGGTAATAGCCGCTCTTGTGGTCGAACAGCCCCTGGATGCGCAGCCGCTTGTTGAACAGGTCGAACCCGGGCAGGTAAACGACCTCCCAGCGCGGGTTCGCGTATCCCACAAACGCAGCGCTGTCGGCAACGGTAATTTCGTTGGCGGTGATGATGCCATTCCCGTCCAGGTCCTTGAAGGTGTAGGGCCGCTGCCACCAGCCGTTGATCGGATAGCCTTGGGTCTGCCGCGTCGTGGTGCCGATGATCGGCGGAAGACCGCCCATGTCGGCGATGAAGTTGGTGTTGTAAGCGGCGTTGACGGTCAGATCGAAGCCGAAGTTCACCTTGTCGAGAATGTGCAGATTGGCGAGCGCCTCGATGCCACGATTCACGACCGCGCCCAGGTTCTCGAACCGGTTGACAGGCCCACCCGCGGACGGCGGCAGTTGGCGGGCGATGAGCGCGTTCGACGTCCGCTTGTTATAGTACGTGAGGTCGAGGTAGGCTCTGCTGTTGAACAACGTCGCTTCCCCGCCGATCTCGTATTCCCGTGCCCGCTCCGGCTTCAAGGCGGTGTTGCCGACGGCGCTGTAGACCAGCGAGGGGATGTCGACGGCGCTGACGCTCGCCGTTTGCGGTAGGAAGAAACGCGCGGCATCGGTCGTACCGGGCTGGACGCCCGAGGCACCGATCGCGCCCCGCAGTCGCACACTATTGATCCAGCTCCACTTGGGAAAGAAGGGCTCCTCCGAGATCACGTACGACACGCTCAGCTTCGGATAGAAGACGGTCTTGAAGTCCCTGCCGAAGGCGCTGTTGTCGTCCGCCCGGAGGCCGCCGTTCACGAACAGCCGGTCTTTGTACCCGAATTGCTGCTCCACGAACGCGCCCACGGTCGCCGACACGGTGGTACTCTCCGCTACCGTCGGGATCGCTCCGCCGGTGACGGTCGTCGCGCCTCCCGCCAGGTTTTCCGCGAAGGCCTCGCTGAGATCGTTCTTGGCCTTGAAGTATTGGGCACCGATCGTGGTGCGCGACGTCAGCGTCGGGCTCAGGGTAAACGATGCCGTTCCGTTTAGATCGAGCGTGTACTGGAAGTAGGTCGTGCGGTCGTCCTGCTTGAAGCCGGTCTTTCTGGTCGCGAAGTTCACGCAATCGCCCCGCACGCAGAGATCGGTGTCTAACCGGCTGGCGTAGTCGATGCCGCCAATCGCGCGGACCGCGAGCCAGCTCCTGGGACGCCAACGGCCCGTGCCACTCCCGATGAACCGGTTGATGTCCTGGCCGAGCGCCTCGGAGAACATCTCGTCGGGCGTGAATGCCCGGTAGCCGTGAAGCCCGTTCGTCTTGTTCCCCGGACCTCCCAACGCGTTCGACAGCAGGCCTGTGGTGTTGTTATCCGTCGGGAGGACGCGGAGCTTGCTGGTGATGAACGTCGTGGAGCCCTCGAGGTCGATGCGGGGGTTCGGGTTCGCCGCGACGTTGGCTCGAATACTCGTCCGCAGGAGGCCGTTCGGCCGCAGTTCGTCGTCCGGCACCACGTTGATCTGACGGAGCGCGGTGAGCGTGTCCACCGCGAACTGCGGCATCTTCGTCTGGCCCAGCTCGTCCTCCCACTCCCCCGATAGGTAGTACCGGACGGCCTCGGACCCGCCTGACACCTGTACGCCATATTGCTGCCGATGGCCCGTTCCCAGGGGTGTCGTCTGAGGGTCTCGGAACAGGTTGAATCGGGTCACGCTGTCCTGCACGCACGCCCCGGACGCGACCTGCGTGAGAATGCACTGCACGCCGTTGGTGGGCGTCGACGTCGTCGCCGCGCTCGTCCCGGTGCGCCAGCCCCGCACCGCATCGGGATAGTCGTTGTTATCCTTGATGGCGCCCTGCTCGGTGTAGACGTTCCAGCGTGCTTTGCCGGGTGTACCGTGCTTGGTCCTGATCACCACGACGCCGTTCGCCGCGTCCGTGCCGTACAGTGCCGATGCCGCCGGTCCCTTCACCACCTCGACCGACTCGAAATCCTCGGGGTTCAAGTCGTTGATACGGCTCGGCGGGGCGCAGCCGACGTCGCACACCCCCGATGACCGGTTCTGACTCGTGACGCGGATGCCGTCGACCAAATACACCGGCTCATTCGTCAGGGACAGACTGTTCGTCCCGCGGATCCGCACGCGCGACGGAGCACCGGTCACGGCGCCCGGCAGCACGTCGACGCCGGCGGCCTTCGCGATCAGGAGGTCGGTCACGTTCGTGATGGGAGCGGTTTCGACCAACTTGGCGGCATCGATCCGGGCGATCGAGTTGCCGACCTCTCGTTTGGCCTGATCGCCGGTGGAGGTAACTACCACCTCGTCGAGCGAGTACGGCGCGAGCGCGAGTGCCAAGTCGACCACCGTCGTCTCGCCGGAGCTGACGGTCACAGCGCGCGACGCCGCACCGAACCCGACGGCACTGGCCCGCACCGTCACCGGTCCGCCGGGGATGCGCGGCAGCGTATAGCGGCCCTCGGCATTGGTGTGTCCGATGAGCGACGTCCCCATGACGGTGACGCGCGCGCCAACGAGCGGTTGGCCGTTGGCCTGATCGGTGACGCGGCCCGTGACCGTGCCCTGCTGGGCCTGCGCGGCGACCGTGAAGCCCCCGAGTAGCCCGCCGAGTACCAACACCGCGCGCAGCGAAGAACGAATGACAATGCGCATGCGGATTCCTCCCTTGAGGCGGCTGTGCCACACACCGCTGGACGACAGCGCCCCTCACCCACGGCCGCTGCGAGGCGAGGAGAAGTCGGTTCCCGAATTGGTGACCTGCACCCGTGTCCGACGCCACTGGAGATGTCGGCGCGAGTGAGGAACGCCCGCCACACCGGAGGGCGAGCGTTCCAGATCGACACTCCACTAGTGTGCCGGTGGGCCCCGCACGCTCGCAAGAGGCGCAACGCAAGAGTCTCGTTGTGCAGTGTGGCGCTGCCGCAACATCAACCCTCCTGAACTGCGGAGTCCGGCACTAAGGCAGGGTCGAGTACGCGGACCTATTGACCGGGAGGTGGGGGGCCGCCCTTCTCGCTGCCGAAGATGCCGCCGCTGAACGCATCGACGGCCAGAAGCGCACCCGCTGCAAGGGCCCCGCTCACGAGCAAGGTGCCCCCCTTGGCAAGGCGCCGCTCCCGAAGCCGTCCGATGAACGAGCGCCGCAGACTGATCGACTCACCCTTCCAGAAAGCCTGCTGGCCATCGCGGGCGCGGACGGAGTTCACCGAGAGTGCGAGCGCCGTGTCCGAGACCGTCACCACCCGACCCTCCACGGCGTCGGCCCCGCGTCCGAGATACTCGCCGAGCCGGGCGCTGCCTGAATCGGTGATCTCCGCCAAGACGCGCATGCCCGGACGAGGATCGGGTGTCTTGAGTGGCAGATAGGTGTAGCACGCGGAGAGTGCCAGTATCCCGACGAGGCTGGTCAAATCACGCATCATGGCTCAAACATACCGTACGGCCCGGGGATGTGGGCGGGGCAGCCACCCCCGGACCGCCGTTGCCCGCGAAGGCTACGGGCAGGGATTGGGATCGTTCGGATTCGTCCCCCCCGGTGTGCCGGCCTTGTTCGTTGCAGCCTCCTGTGCAGCCGGGTCGGGAATGTTGGAAGTTCGTGTTGCGCTCGTCAAATCCGTAGAACAGGCGACCCGGGATCGCCGTCGCGCCCCCGACCGTGTACGGCACGAGGGAGGGCGTGCAGGTGCGCCGGTAGTCGCTCCATGCCTCGATATTCTGGAACGTCACGACGTACTTCTCGATCATGATGGAGTCGAGCAGCGCGGTGCCGCTGATTCCCGACAGCGTGGATAGCCCGGCCGCGGTGCGCTCCGCGTTCAGACGATTCAGCGCCGTCGTCGGGTCCCCTGTCTGGTAGGCGGCCTCGGCAATTATCAACTGGTTCTCGGCCCATGTCATGAGCGGCTGTTGGAAGGCAGGATCCAGCCGAGAGCCAGCGGTCCCCTGTCCGCAGCAGATATTTGACGTGGTGTTGTCGAACGCTTGCCCGGGATCCTTGCCCCCGTATGCGGCCAACTGATTCTTGTCGAAATAGAGTGCTACCCGAGGGTCTCCCCGCGCCACCAGCAAATCCACGAGCCGCTTGCCAGCCTTGAGGTACCCGTCGCGCTGCACGATCTGGAACTGGTACCAGATATTGTTCTCGCTGGTCGTACTGCTGTGGTAGGTCTTGAAATCGTTCGCGGTAGCGCTGATGCCCTGCTGCGCTTGCGCCAGCGCCAGCGCATAGTTGGCGGAGCTGAGTTCGGCTATGTGCAGGTAGAAGCGGGCCTTGAGCGTATGGGCCGCCTCCGTCCACTTGGTCTTGTTCCCCTTGTACACGAGGTCCGCCCCGGCGGGGCCTGCTCCCGCGCCCCCGAGCATCGTGATGGCTGTGTCGAGCTTTGCCTGCACGGCAGTGTACACCGCCGCCTGCGGATCGAGAACGGGGGTCAGCACCGCGCTCACGGCCTGTGAGTACGGGAGGTTCCCCCAGATATCGGCCGCCGTGCCCACGACGTACGCTTCCCAGGCGCGTGCGATCCCTCCGTACACGGCGTCGCCCGCCGCGTCAGCGGAGGCTTCGACCTTGCGGATATCCACGAGGCCACCGCCGGTGTACACCTGGTCGAACTCCGGCGAGAAATCGTCCTCCGAAAAGTTGTACTCTCCGAGAGAGAGGTACTGGCGGTCCACGCCCGCGCACTGCTGCACGAAAATGCATGCGGTCCGAGCCAACGCACCTTCGAACTGGGTGAACTGGGCCGCCTGGAACCCGACGAACACCTGGTCGCGCGACGCCTGCGTCGGCGCGTTCGGGTCCTCGGTGAGCCCGGGACCCGTGAGGAAACTGTCGCAGGCGGTCGATGCGACCGCGACGAGCAGCGCGGCGAGCGCGCTTCGAGTCAGAACGGTCTTCATGGTCGCTCCTGCGCTAACGGTTCAAGGTGACGGTGAACGCGAACGAGCGGGTCTGCGGGTTGTTGAAATAATCCACACCGCGCAAGCCCACCTCCGCCCCAGCGAGATTGGTTTCGGGGTCGATCCCGGTGTACTTCGTCCAGGTCTTCAGGTTACGACCCGCCACCCGGAGGTCGATGCTGCTGAGGCCGAACAGCCGGTCCACCCACTCGCCGTTGAGTGAGTAGCCGACGGAGATCTCGCGCAACTTGACGAAGCCCCCGTCCTCGATGAACTGGGACGCGACGGGGCCAAAGCCCGATCCGAGCCCGGTGAACCACCCCTGCCCAATCTGCACCTTCTTGCCGGCCCCCGGTCCGCCCACCGGTCCGGGCAGGTAGCTTTGCCCGAACACGACGCTGTCACCGCGGATCTCGGTGTCCTTGTGGGTGCCGAAGTTGTAGAGGGCCCCCTTGGTCCCGTTCCAGATCTGGCCTCCATGCTTGATGTCCAGCAGACCCGAGACGGTCCACTTTTTATAACGCAGCGAGGTGCTGACACTGCCAGTCCACCTCGGGGTCGGGTCCATGATCACGCGTATCTCGGGATCCCGGATCGGGAAACCGCTCGGATCGATATACAGCGCCCCCGTGGGCGTTCCCGCTGCACAGCTGATACTGCTCGTGATACCGCAGCGCGCGAAGTCATTGCCACGGAGCACGCCGACCCGCGAGCCCAGCACCGCAGCCCCGGGCGCGCCAGCGAACGCACCCGGCAGGTCTACAAATGTCGCACCGCTCAGGTCGGTGACCTGGTTGTCGTTCGTGGCCCACTGGCCGCCGACTTCCCACGTCACGTCGGCCGTTTGCAGGGGCCGCACGTTGAGCGAGACCTCGTAGCCGACATTGAGGATCTTAGCGGCGTTCTGCGCCTGTTGTGAGTAACCGGTCGTCACCGCCAACGGCGCGAGGAAGATCACGTCGGTCGAACGGTCATGGTAGTACGTGAAATGCGCGTCGGCGCGATCTTTGAAGAGTCCCAGGTCCACGCCGCCCGTGAGCTCCTTCGTCCGCTCCGGCTTCAAGTTGTCCTGCGGCTTTCTGGGCCCCGTGGCAAGGCCACCGAATCCGGCCTGGGTGGGGGTGATATTAGGACCCCAACCGCCGTCGCCGAATGCGGTCGTGGAATACGTCGCCAACGTTTGGTACGCCCCGGGCTCCTGGCCCGACTCGCCGTAGGCAAGGCGCGCCTTGCCGAAGCTCACAAAGCTCAGCGGCCGCCGGAGGAATTTGAACACGCTGTTCGGGTCGTCCAGATACTTCGTGAACTCCCACGCCGCACTCGCCTTGGGGAACCAGGCCCAGCGGTTGTTCTGCCCGAAGGTCGAGAATCCGTCGCGCCGCACTCCCGCGCTCAGATACAGCTGCGACCAGAGATCGACGCTTGTCTGGCCCACGAACCCCGCACTGTGGACCTTCGTGGTGGTGGTGGTCGGCGGATCGCGGTCGACCGTATTCTCCAGCTTGAACGGTTTCGGCGCGATCAGGTTGTTGCCGACGATGTATTCCTGGCGATTGTTGCGGACGTTGATGTTGTTCCCAACCACGATCTCCCCGGAGAAGTCAGGGTTCACGTGGTACGACGCCGTCGCCGTCACGTTGTGATCGATTTGATACGTCGTAAACGTCGCCTGAACCACCTGCCCGCCGGGAAAGCCGGAGCTCGACTGCGGCAGGCCGACCAGCCGCTCGTCCCCCGAATAGTCGGCCCCCACCTGATAGGCGACTCGCAGCCAGCTGATCGGCAGGTAATTCACGTTCACGTCGCCGATGGTGCGACCGACGTTCTGTGGGTTGGCCTGCTCGTTGAGCACAAAGAAGGGATTGTCGTAGCCGCGCGTCGCGACGGCGGACGTCGCCGTCGGTCGCGGGTAGCGGTACGAGCGCTGCAAATGGTACAGGGTGTCCAGGTACGGTTGGTTGTTGAAATCGGGCGGCGTGCGGGCGCCACCCAATAGCAACCCACTGATGTTGGACCCCTTCTGGACGAAGTTGGCCCGGACGTCGCTGTAGGACAGATTCCCCTGCACCTGCAGGTTGTCCAGCAGGCGGTGCGAGGCCTTGAGCCGGACGGTCGCGCGGTTGTACCAGTTGTTCGGCCCGACGATCGTGCCGTTCTGATGCAAGTAGGCCCCGGAAAGGTAGAACGTCGTGCGCTCGCTCCCTCCCGAAACCGTGAGGTCGTTGTCGAACGAGGAACCCGAGTGGAACAGCTCGTCGAAGTGGTCGTACACCGGCGCGCCCGCGGCGAGTCGCGGCCCCCACGACAACGACGTCGGGCGACAACCCAGGCCGCTGCAGGTCGCGGCCAACCCGGCCGAGCCTTGCCCGAATGTCGTCTGAAGTGAGATCGCCTTATTCACGTCGTCGAGCGTCGTGGTGCTGCGGAGGCTGTAGTGGGTAGGACCGGGCGCGCCGGACTTGGTGGTGATCAGCACGACACCCTGGCCGGCACGCGCGCCGTAGACCGCGGCGTCCGCCGCGCCTTTCAGGATCTCGACGTTAGCGATGTCGTTGGGATTCAAGTCCGAGGCGCGGTTGGGAGAAGCGGTACCGCCCAGGAACCCCAGCGTCGTGTTCGTGGTGTTGTCGACCGGCATGCCGTCTACTACGATGAGCGGCTGCCCGGTACCGCGAATCGTCTTCTGGCCGCGGATCCGGATGAAGGATGACGCCCCGGGCTCGCCCGACTGGCCCACGACCTCCACGTTGGGCGCTTTGCCGGCCAGCATCTGGATCACGTTGTTCTCGTTACTGCGCTGGAGCATCGTGGAGTCCACGTTATTCCGTACCGTGCCGAGCTTCTGGGTCTCGGTGGTGGTGCCGGCACCCGTCACCACTACCTCGCCGATTTGCAGGGGATTCGGGATGAGGGCGAAATCCCGGGTGACACTGGCACCCGGCTCGAGCGTAATCTCCGCGCTCTGGGGCTTGTAGCCCAGCACGCGAGCGGAGATGGTGACACGCTGTCCGCTGACGCGCGCCGCCGGGATCTCAATCCGGTACGTGCCGTTCTCTCTGGTGACTGCCCCGCCACTCAACGCCGGGATGCGGACGTCCACGTACACCAGCGGCACGCCACCCTCGCTGACCACGCGCCCCGACACGATGCTCGCCCGCTGTTGCGCGGCGACGGCAATGGGGATCAGTCCGAGGAGGCCTGCGCTTGCAAGGAACTGACGAACTCCACACGACATGGATTCCTCCCGCGTTGACGGAACGATGGAGGCCGACCGGTACCGGCAAACAGATACCGGCGTCCGAAACGACTCGACGCCGTCTGGCGTCGGTCGTGCCATAACCACTCTCGGATAACTCGGTGCGCAACCGTGCCCAACGGCAGACAGGACACGCTTTGTGCGAGTGATGTGTGCGCGCCACACTAAGGCGTTGGCGCCCGTTCCACACAGGCACTCATGTGGAGCCATCGCTGCACCGTCGCAAGAGGCGCACCGCAAGCGTTTTGTCGGGAAAACCACGCTCGATGTTGCGGCCACGCAACAGATCGGCGGACGGACGGTCCGCTACTTCGAGAAGTCCACCTTCGGCGCCTGCGCCGCTGCGGGCGTCTGCAGCTCGAAGTACTCCCGCGGCCCCTTGCCGAGCAGCTTGGCCGTCAGCACTTGCGGGAAGCGCCGGATGTAGGCGTTGTAGCGGTTCACCGCCTCGTTGTAATCCTGGCGCGCCACCGCGATACGGTTCTCCGTCCCCTCGAGCTGATCCTGCAGCGCCCGGAAATTCTCGTTGGACTTGAGCTGGGGATAGCTCTCGGCGATCGCCAGCAGGCGGCCGAGCGGCGCCGTCAGGGCGTTGTTCGCCTCGGCCATCTGCTGCAGGTTGCCGCCCTGCACCGCTCCAGCGAGCTTGGCGCGCGCCTCCGCCACTTCCGTGAACACGGTCTGCTCCTGCTTGGCGTAGCCCTTCACCGTCTCCACCAGGTTCGGGATGAGATCGGCACGCCGCTGCAGCTGGACCTTGATCTGCGACGCCGCGGCGTTCACCTGCTCGTCATAGGTCTGGATCGTGTTGTAGCCGCAGCCGGCCGAGAACAGCAGCACGGCGACGACGCTGGAGCGCTGCAGAGCGTTCACGGATCGTATCCTCTCGCTAGCGAATTTGGTTCACGTATTGCGCCGTCCGCGCCACCGCGGCGAGATACGCCGCCACCAGCGGGTCTCGGGCTCCGCCCGCGAGCCGCAAGGCCGGCCCTCCTTCCGCGTGCCGGACGAGCGGCCCCAGTTCGTCCGCCGCAAAACCGATCAGTGTCGCCGCGGCGCCCACCAGCGCTTCGGGGCGGGGCGGCACCGGCCGGCCCGCGAGCCGCAGCAGGGCGCGCAGCATGGTGAAAAAGCCCGGCGCGCTCCCTACGATCACGCCCGCCAGGCGTTTCGGCTCGGCCCACAGCGCGCCGTACGCCTGACGCAGGCGCACCAGCTTGCCCATCAGCTCATGCTCGACCTGGCGGCGCACGTGATCGCGGTCGACCCGGATGCCGGGCCACGGGTCGCGCCCCGCGAGCAGCCGGTGCGCGTCCCGCATGTCCTCGTACTCGATCGGGAACGCGTCCGCCGACTCGCGCCACTCCCGCTCCGTGAGGATGAGCGGGGCCGGGTGGCCGGACTTGGTCCAGGCGCGCACCACCGGCGCCAGGGCGTCGAACAGCGCCCCGTCCACCGCGTCGCAGATGAGCAGCGTGTTCACATCGGATCGCTTGGGGACGTGGGTGCCGCGCGCCGCCGATCCATATAGCATGAGTGCCACGAGGCGCGGTCCCAACGCGCGCGTCGCCGCGTCGCCGAGAGTGTCGATGGTCAGCTGTGAGGCCATGGGGGAGAATCAACAGGATCAGCGACCACGGGCAAGGGCCTGGCGCTCCGGCGTCGAGCACGCCATTGTAGGCTCGCCGTGCTGCGTTCCCGTGCCGTCCCAGCCTTGCTCGCGCTCGCCGTCTTGGGTTGCTCGACATCTCGGCCCTTCGACCGGTCTACCGAGCCCGGCGGCAGGCCGCCGTCGACGACGACGGGCGGTGCCGTGATCATCAGGGGACAAGCGCTATCGGCGGACCCGGGGCGGACTATCCTCGACGCGATCCGACGAGCGATGCCGCAGCTGCACGTCTCCAGTTGGTCGCAGTACAGCCGCTGTCCGAACATCGAGCTCCGTGGCAAAGACAGCGTCGTGGGCAGCTCCAATCCGGACGTCTACGTGGACGGAACGCGGACCGTGGACACGTGCCCACTCGTCACCATCCAGGCGAGCGAGGCGCGCCGCATCGAGGTGTACCCACTCGGCGTCACGCCCCGGCCCGGCTATCCGAGCAGCGGCCACGGGCTCATTCTGATCTTCGTGGAGCGTGCCGACACCACCGATGGCGGCTGAGAAAGGCCCCCGACGAGCGGGCCGCTCGCCGGGGGCTTCTCTCCTCTCCAGATGTGCGGGCGAGCTATTGCCGCCCGGTGAACCAGAGCGGTTTCGTGAGGTCGGTGCTGCTGGCAAACCCCTGCGCCGCGACGGCGGCGTCCACGTTCGCCTTGTTCAGCACGAGCTCGTTGTCCGCGTAGGGCAGACGTTCCGGGATCTTGGTGAGCACCGCGTTCGGCCCCGGCACCAAGCTCGGAACGCCGGTACGGCGCACCTCGGTCCACCCTTCCATTCCCTGCATGAACAGCGAGATCCACTTCTGATAGGCGATCTGGGTCAGGCCCGCAGCCCCTCCGGCGTACACCACCCGCGGCTGGGCCAGGTAGGCGTCGATGGCAGCCGTGGCGATGCCGTATTGCTCCATCGACGCGCGAATCGCGTTGGCGTAGAGCGTGGCGGCGCTGCCGCTGATCCAGCCCCGTTCCGCAGCCTCGGCCTCGAGGAACAACACCTCGGAGTACGTGAGGAGCGCGAGCGGTGCGGTAGGCGTGTCGCGCCAGAAGGTGCCGAAGCGTGAGATGAACTTGAGTTGGGGGCCGGCGCCGTCGTTCAACCCGTTAGGGAGCCCCTCGTAGGCGCCGGTGGTGTCGTTCGGCTGCGCATAGATTGGTAGGCGTAGGTCGTTCCAGCTCAGCATCGAGTCCACGAGAGTCTTGCTCATACCGTAGTCGTCACGCTTGTCGACATGGAAATTCGTGTACACCGGGTTCTGATTTGGTGACGTGGCGAGGTACGAGAGCTGGGCGCTCTCGGCATTGCTGCCGAACACGCCATCGCTGACAGCCGCCTGGGCCTGCGCCGCCCCCGTTGTCGGATCCACGTTCGACAGGTGCAGCGCCAGCCGCAGGCGTAACGCGTTGGCGAACTTTCGCCACTTGTTCATGTCGCCACCGTACATATTGTCGCCGCTCGCGAAGCCATATGTCGCGCTCCGCGACGTATCGATCTCGTGACTGGCGGTCGTCACGTCCGCGAACAAGGCGGTGTAGATCGCCTGCTGCGTGTCATACTTCGGGGTCAAGATCGTGTCGCCTTTCAGAGCCTCCGAATACGGAATGGCGCCCATCGCATCTGTCATCACGCTGAAGACGTACGACTTCATGATCCGCCCCACGGCCTCCCAGTTGGGCGCGCCCGCAGCCTGGCCCTTGACGATCATCCGCTGGAAGTCCTCCAGGACATTGTTGTAAAAGCCCCACCCCCCATCCACACCCGGCCGGACGATGTACTTGTCCTCGTCCCGGTACTGGATCTCCGCGTAGTACTGCACCCAGAGCCCGCCCCCGCGCGTATCCAGGTTGTTATTCGGACCGTCGACACCGCTGACCACGCTATCGATCGCGCTCGACAGGATGGAGGGCGGATCCACGTCGGTGGGCCCGTTGGGGTTCTGGTTGATCGACGTCAGATCGCTGCACGCAGTAGGGCTGAGAATCAGCGCCGCAGCGAGAACGCTCAGGATGTCGTATCGCATAAAGGCTCTCATTCTCCCTAGGCGGCTACGGCCGCACGGACAGGGTGAAGCCGAGGCTGCGCGCTGTGGGCAGCTGGCCGTTCTCGACACCCTGGCGGTTGCTGGTATCGAACGCGGTCTCCGGGTCGATCGTGGGCTGCTTGGCCCAGAGCAGCAGATTGTGGCCCACGAGCGCCACGGTCGCCGCTGAGAAGCCGAAGTGCTGCGCGACGGACGACGGCAGCTCGTAGGCCAGGCGCAGCTCGCGGAGCTTCAAGTAGGTCGCGTCGACAATTCCCATCTCCTGGGCGTAGAAGGTATTGTGCCAGTAGTCCTGCGCCAACACATGGACGGTGTCGGGCCTGAACACGCCGGGCGTGCCGCTCTGGTACACGGCGTTCGGCACCACGAAGCGGTCGTTCCAATCGTGCTCGCGTCCCTGAAGCGACGCCTGGAGCACGCCGGAGTAGTCACCGAACCACTTCGTCACCGAGTAGACGTTGCCGCCCATCTGACCGTCGAGCGAGAAGGACAGGCTCAGGCCCTTGTAGGTGATGGTGTTGGTCAGACCGCCCGACCAGTCGGGGTTGTAGTTGCCAAGCACGACCTGCTTCGAATCGCGGACCGGCAAGCCGCTGGCCGAGTCCACGACGATGTGGCCTTGGGGATCCCGCTGCCACTTGGTGCCCACCAGGTTGCCGTACGGTTGACCCACATCGGCCGTCACGTTCACGTTCCAGTACGACCCCACGACGACGCGCTGCACCCCGCCAAACAGTGAGAGCACCGTGTTCGAGTTTTTCGCCCAGTTCGCGACCACAGTCCAGCGGAAGTCGGGCCGCTCGATCGGCGTCATCGTCGCCGCCAGCTCGATCCCGCGGTTACGCACGTTCCCGGAGTTCACCACCTTCTGTCTGTAACCCGTAGCGCTGGAGATCGAGACCGGAAGGATCTGGTTCGTGGTGGACTTCTGGTACAACGTCGCGTTCAAGGACAACCGGTTGTCGAATAGTCCTAGATCGGCGCCGATTTCCTTACCGGTGGTCTCTTCGGGTTTCAAGTTCGGGGTCGGCAGTCGGTCCGCCGCGCTGCAGCTTGGCAGGCCGCCCCAGGGGCTGCAGCCGTACACCGCCGCGAGCTGATAGGGATCCGTGTCATTGCCGACCCGCGTCCAGCCCGCGCGCACCTTGCCGTACGACAGCACGCGGCTCTGGACGCTGAGCGCGTCCGTAAAAACCCAGGCGGCGCCGACTGAGGGATAGAAAAACGAGTTCGCGCCCTTCGGCAGCGTCGATGACCAGTCGTTACGGCCGGTCACGTCCACGTTGAGCCAGTTCTTGAAGTTGAAGCTGGCCAGGCCATAGAGGGAGTTGACCTTCTTCTTCTCCAGGTGCAGAGAGTCGGTCGGCTGGCCCGCTGAGTTCTGCAGCGTGTAGACACCGGGAACCACCAGCTGGGTGACGACGCCCGTCTGCGAGTTGAGGTCGTTCACCCGCGCGTTGCCGCCGGCGTTCACCGTGATCGTCAGGTCCTTGGACACCGACCGGTTGGCTGTAACCAGAAAATCGCTGTTGGTTTCGCTGTGCGTCTCGGCTACGTCCAGGAGTCCCCCCCCGTTAAAGGGAGAGATGTTGTTCA
>Ga0209686_1000417_pt1 | contig 22106 bp, 19 predicted proteins | sample GraSoiAngelo_126_FD_185883 | JGI IMG/M metagenome (GOLD analysis project Ga0209686, IMG submission 185883) | Grasslands soil microbial communities from the Angelo Coastal Reserve, California, USA - 14_0927_09_20cm (SPAdes) (version 2) | ecosystem: Environmental > Terrestrial > Soil > Grasslands ...
GCTCGAGACGCTCCTGCGGTATCCCGAGCCGCTCGTGCGCAAGCTGGGCGATGGGCAGCATGGCGGCGCGCTGGGCGATCTCGATGTTGCTCGGGAAGGCAGCGGTTGCGGCGGCGGGCGTGTCGGCCATGAGCGTGCTGTGGCTTGGTACGGGCCGGCCATGCTACCAGAGGCCCGCACCGGGGTCGTTTGCCTTGCGGTTACAATCGCGCCCGTGCTGTGGCTGAAAGCCTTCCACGTGGTGTTCGTGGTCACCTGGTTCGCGGGGCTGTTCTACCTGCCGCGCCTGTTCGTCTACCACGTGGCGGCGAGCGAGCGGGAAGGGCTGGCGCGCTTCGTGGTGATGGAGCGGCGGCTGTTCTTCATCATGACGCTCGGGGCGCTGCTCGCGGTGCTGTGTGGCGCCGCCATGATCGTCGGCGCGCCCGGGTACCTCACCCTGGGGTGGATGCGCGCGAAGCTGCTGCTGGTCGCGGCGCTCATCGGCTACCACGGCTGCTGTTACCACCTGATGCGGGTGCTGCGCGCGGGCGGCAACCGCCACTCGCAGCGCTGGTACCGCCTGTTCAACGAGCTCCCCGCCGTGCTGCTGGTCGCGATCGTGGTGCTGGCGGTGGTCAAGCCGTGAGGCCCGGACGCGATCGCGCGTGTCTACCAGATGCGCACCCGATTTTCCGGCTTGATGTACAGCTTGTCGCCCGGCTGTACGTTGAACGCCGCGTACCACACGTCGATGTTCGGCAGCGGTCCGTTGACGCGGAAGTTGGCGGGGCTGTGCACGTCGGACATCACCACCTCGCGCAGTGCCCCCTCGCGGTACTTCTCGCGCCATACCTGGGCGTAGGCCAGGAAGAACCGCTGATCGCCGGTGAGCCCGTCGATCACGGGTGCCGGCTGACCCTTGAGTGAAATCAGGTAAGCCTCGTGCGCCATGTTGAGGCCGCCCAGGTCGCCGATATTCTCGCCGATGGTGTTGGCGCCGTTGACCTTCAGGCCCGGCAGCGCCTCGAAGGCCGAGAATTCCTCGATGAGCCGTGCGGTACGCGTCTTGAACACCTTGGCGTCCTGCGCCGTCCACCAGTCCTGCATGGCGCCGTCGGGACCGAACTTGCGGCCCTGGTCATCGAAGCCGTGACCGATCTCGTGCCCGATCACCGCGCCGATGGCGCCGTAGTTCACGGCGGCATCCGCGTTGGGATCGAAGAACGGCGGCTGCAGGATGGCCGCCGGGAACACGATCTCGTTGTTCGAGGGGTTGTAGTAGGCGTTGATCTCCTGGGGCGTCATCTGCCACTCGGCGCGGTCGACCGGCTTGTCGAGGCGCGCCACCTGATAATTCCAGTCCCACTCGGCCGCGCGGCGCACGTTGCCGATGAGATCATCGCGGCGGATCGCGAGCGAGGAGTAGTCTTTCCACTTGTCGGGGTAACCGATCTTGGGCGTGAACATCGCGAGCTTCTCGTGGGCGTGCGACTTGGTCTGCGGCGTCATCCAGTCCAGGGCGTCGATGCGCTCGCCGAGCGCGGCGCGCAGGTCCGCCACCAGCTGCTGCATCTTCGCCTTCGATCCGGGCGGGAAATACTGCGCCACGTACAGCCGCCCGACCGACTCGCCGAGCGCCCCGTCCACGGCGTCGACAGCGCGCTTCCAGCGCTCGCGCTGCTGCGGCTGGCCGCGCATGGTCTGACCGTAGAACGCGAAGCGTGCCTGATCGAAGCGCTTGGGCAGGTACGGCGCGTGGCTGCTGAGGTAGTGGAATGTCAGGAAAGCCTTGAGCGTGGGGAGCGGAGTGCGGCTGAAGAGCTCAGCCAGATCGTGGACAGCGGAAAGCTCGCCGAGCACCAGGTCCTGCCGGGGGCCCAGTTGCTGCGTCTCGAGGAACACCTGCCAGGGAAAGCCGGGTGCAAAGCTGAGCAGCTGCTGCCTGCTGCGCGGGTTGTAGATCGCCTCCACGTCGCGGCGCTTCTCGATCGGCCATTGCACCTTCGATGCCGCGGTCTCGAACGCCATGATGTCGCGCGCCTGCGCCGTCGCGTCGCTCACCCCACCGAGGGTGAGCATCTGCGCGATGTAGGCCACGTACTTGGCCCGCAGCTCCTTGAGCGGCGGGTCCTCCTTGAGGTAATAGTCGCGATCGGGAAGGCCGAGCGTCGACTCGCTGATGACGACGGCGTAACGGTCCGGGTTCTTGAAGTCGGCCGGCAGCTGCACGTCGAACAGCGACGCGAATCCCGGCTCCCCGAACAGGCGCGCGAGCTCATCGCGCGTGTTGGCCGCGGCGATGCGCTGCAGGTCCGCCTGCACCGGTGCCAGGCCATTGGCCTCGATCGCGGCCTCGTCCATGAAGGCCGCGTAGAAGTCGCCGATCTGCTGCTCGGGTGTGCCGCTGGCGCCATGGGTGGCGGCCGCCTGCTCGATGATCTCGCGCACGCGCTGCTTGGAGAGCTCATCGAGCTGGTCGAACGGACCGAAGCCCGAGTGATCGGCGGGGATGGTGAACGTGTCATACCACGCGCCGTTTGCATAGGCGAAGAAGTCATCGCCGGGCCTTATGCTGTGGTTGCCCGCGCTCAGGTCCAGGCCGCAATCGCCGATGACGGGCTTGGCGGATGCGGGCGCGGCGGACGCCGGTGCGGCGGGGGCGGACGCCGCCGGCGCGGCGCGCGCGGGTGTGACGGGCACCGATTTCTCCTCGACGGGTTTTGCGGCGCAGGCGCCGAGCAGGGCCAGCGCCGCCATCCACGACAGTAGTCTCATAGCCTCGAGGCCTTCGAAAGCACGCGCAATCCGCGCATCATACGGTAGTGCTGCGCCGGCCGGCAGGCTGGCGGCGGGAAACTTGCCGCATACGTTCCCGCGCTGCTCGCCTGGTCGGCGCAGCGACTCGGCTCGTCGCACATCTCAAGCTTGCTCGCCCCAGTAGCGCACCAGGTCGCGCCACTCGCCGCGTGCGGGCGCAGCAGCCGGCGCGGTCTCGGTGCCGAGGTACAGGAAGCCGACGATGGCGTCGGTGGAGGCGAAGCCGAGCGCCTGCTTCACGGTCTCATCATACGCAGGCCCTCCGGTCTTCCACATGGCGTTGAAGCCGAGGGCAAACGCCGCCAGCATCATGGCGTGCGCGGCCGCGCCCGCGGACAGGGTCTGCTCGATCAGCGGGATTTTCACCGCCGGGTTGCAGTGCGCGGCCACCACGACGATCAGCGGCGCGCGCAACGCCTTGAGCCGCTCGCGCTGCAAAGCCTGTGCGCCGAGTTGCGGCTGGGCGCGCTGCGCGTGAGCGGCGAATAGCTCGCCCAGGCGCTCGCGGGCGCCGCCGCGCACCACCACGAAGCGCCAGGGACGCAAGCGGCCGTGGTCGGGGGCGCGCACCGCGCTGGACAAGATGAGCTCGAGCGCACCCTCGTCCGGCGCCGGCTCGGTCAGCTCCCGGGCGGAGCGCCGCTTGAGAAGAGCGTCTATGGCCTGCATCGGCGTATTGTCGCAGACTCGCGCCGTGCTGATGCTGTCCGAAGCCTGCGAGCGCAACAAGGGACCGATCCTCGAGGTTCTCAGGAGCGAGCTCGCCACGAGCAGCAGCGTTCTCGAGGTCGGCAGCGGCACGGGCCAGCATGCGGTGCACTTCGCCGCGCACCTGCCGCACCTCACCTGGCAGACGAGCGAGCTCGGCGAACAGCTGGCGCCGCTCGCCGAGCGCATCCGGCTCGAGGGTACGGCCAATCTGCGCGCCCCCATCGCGCTCGATGTGCGCGAGCATCCCTGGCCGGTAGCGCCCGTGGACGCGGTGTTCAGCGCCAACACGCTGCACATCATGGCCTGGAGCGCGGTGCGGGCGTTCGTTCGCGGCGTCGGCGGCTGCCTTGCGGCGCCGGGCGTGTTGTGCGTGTACGGACCCTTTCGCTTCCGCGGGCAATATACGAGTGACAGCAATGCGCAATTCGATGGCTGGCTCAAGGCCCGCGACCCCGACAGCGGCATCCGGGATTTCGAGGCGCTGGAAGAGCTCACGCGGGCGCAGGGCCTGGTGTTCACGGCCGACCACCCCATGCCGGCCAACAACCGCACGCTGGTGTGGCGCCGGCTGCCGGCTGTCGCTTAGCGTACAGTGCACGCATGGACCCCGACACGTTGCACGAGATCCGCGCGGCCATCCGCACCATTCCCGACTATCCGAAGCCGGGCGTGGCGTTCCGTGACATCACGACACTGCTGGGAAATGCGCGCGTTTTCCGCACCGTCGTGGACCAGCTGGTACAGCCGTGGCTCGCCGCACGCATCGATCGCGTCGCCGGGATCGAGGCGCGCGGCTTCATTCTCGGCGGCGCGATCGCGCATCAACTGTCGGCGGGCTTCGTCCCCATCCGCAAGAAAGGCAAGCTCCCGCACGCCACGGTGCGCGTCGCGTACTCTCTTGAGTACGGGCTCGATGAGATGGAAATGCACCGCGATGCCGTCGGCCCCGCTGAGCGCATCATTCTCGTGGACGATCTGATCGCAACCGGAGGCACGGCCGAGGCTGCCGTGAAGCTGCTGCGCTCCCTCGGCGCCCAGATCCTCGCCGCCTGCTTCATCATCGACCTGCCCGAGCTCGGCGGCTCGGCGCGCCTGGCCGCCCTGCAGGTGCCGGTCCGGACGCTTGTTGCCTTCGAGGGACACTGACCGGCGGTGTCCGATCGGCACATGATTTTTTTGTTTTTCAATAGGATACGCGCATCGCACGGCCAACATTACGTTGCGGTCATACGGCGCTTGCGCGGCCCGAATCCAGTCATAATACGCGCGCTTTAGCTCCCTACTTCCTTGCTCTGGAGACCAAATCGATGTTCACGAAGCTCGTCCCAGTCGTTGCCCTGGCCCTGCTCGCGGGTCCGGTTGTCGCCGCTGACGCACCGGCCACCGCGCCGGCCGCCGAGCAGCCCGCTGCCCCGGCCAAGAGCCATCACAAGAAACACAGCAAGAAATCTGCCAAGTCTGCCGCGTCGAAGACCGACGCACCTGCCAAGTAACCGTCACTCGTTTGTTCGAGGTTACTGAGCCCCGCCCTCAAAGGCGGGGCTCTTGTTTTTTGGGCCTGCCGCTTGCCGGCGCAGTGGGGCTTGCGGCTTTTCGCAAACGGGTTCAAATTTGCTTTCCATGGATGGGACGGAACAGGCCGCAATACACCAAGCGCTGGTTGCGGTACAACATGCCGTGACGAGCATGACTTTCCCGAGCTGCGATCAGGAGGATCTGATCGAAGCCATTGATAGCGTCGAAGAACAGCTGCACGTCAGCCACCCTAACGTGGCGCTGATGTGCCGCTTCCTGAACTCCATCGCGAGAAGCCTGCGCGCGCAGCCGGAGGCGCGCGACGCCTGCCTCGCCATCGAGGACGCGATCAGCAAGGCCGGCATGCCGAGCACCTGGCAGTCGGGAATCTGATCACCCCGCCACCACACGTCCGCCCCTGCAGCTGACGCGCGCCGGCACCTGAGGCCGCGCCCGCCCGCAGGGCTGGCCGTGCCCGCGGCCGTCGCGGCCTCGTCGCGGGGCCACGGCCGCACCCGCGCCCTCAAAATCACCGGCCGTCGACCTGAGGCGGCTGACGCAGCGGCCGCATCCCTTGCCCGCGCGGGCGTTGCGTTCGCTCGCGGGCGCGGTCTAAGTTGCGCCTCAATGCTCGCGCCGCTCACCCAGGCCCTGATTCTGCTGGCCGGTTCCGTGTTGCTCGTGACGATCGCGCGGCGCCTGGCGCTACCGACGAGCATTGCTTATCTCGTGGTCGGGCTGGTGCTCGGACCGCACGCCCTCGGTGTGCTGTCGGATTCGGGCGCGACGCGACTGCTGGCCGAGCTCGGGGTGGCGTTCCTGCTGTTCACGCTGGGACTGGAGTTCTCGCTGCCGCGCATGCTCGCCATGCGGCGCGAGGTCCTCGGCCTCGGCGCGGCCCAGGTCACCGCCACCGCCGGCGTGTTCGCTCTCTGCGGGCACCTGCTCGGTATTACCTGGCTCGTCGCGATCGCTCTCGGGGGGGCCGTAGCGATGAGCTCGACCGCCATCCTGCTGCAACAGCTGACCGAGCGCGCCGAGCTCAACCGCACGCACGGGCGGCTCGCATTCAGCATGCTGCTGTTCCAGGACCTGGCGTTCGTGCCGTTCCTCGCCCTGGGTTCCGCACTGATCGCCGGACAGAATCACTTCGAGCTGAGCGACAGCGTCGTGGCGGTGATTGGCGGCGCGCTCGCGATCGTGGCGGTGCTGGCGGCGGGGCGCTGGCTGCTGCGCCCGCTGTTCCACGAGATCGCTCATAGCCGTCTGCGCGAGCTGTTCACGCTGGCGGTGCTGCTGGTGGTGCTTGCCTCGGCGTGGGTGTCGCACGTCGCCGGCCTGTCGTTCGCCCTCGGCGCGTTCCTGTCCGGCATGATGCTCGCCGAGACCGAATACCGGCACCAGATCGAGGCGGTGATCCGCCCGTTTCGTGACCTGCTGCTCGGGCTGTTCTTCATCTCCGTGGGCATGCTGCTGGATGTGCATCTGCTCGGGCGCGCGAGCGAGCTCGCCATCGCAGTGCTCATGCTGCTCACGCTGGTGATCCTCAAGGCGACCATCGCCGCCCTGGTCACGCGCCCCTTCACTACCTCGCGCTTCAAGGCGCTGCGCACCGGTATCGTCATGTCCATAGGCGGCGAGTTCGGGATGGCGCTGTGCACCATCCTGCTGCAGGCCGGGCTGGTGCCCGAAGGCCTCGGCGAGCCGCTGCTGGTCGCGATCGTGCTGTCGATGCTGCTCAGCCCGCTGATCCTCAACAACAACAAGCGCGTCGCACGCTGGCTGCTGCATGAGCACGCCCCGGCCCCCACCGCCAGCGAGCGTGAGGAGGCTGCCACCACCGAGATCGCCCGGCGTGAGCACGTCATCCTGTGCGGCTTCGGCCGCGTCGGCCAGAACGTGGCGCGGGTGCTCGAATCGCAGGGCTTCGAATACATCGCGCTCGACCTCGACCCGGCGCGCATCCGCGCCGCACGCCAGGCCGGGGACCCGGTCCTGTTCGGCGATTCGGCGGACGAGGAATTGCTCGGCAAGGTCGGGCTGCGGACCGCCAGCGCGATCGTCATCAGTTTCTCGGACCCCGCCACCTCGATCGGCATCCTGCACAGCGTGCGCCGCCTGCGGCCCGAGGTGCCGGTGCTGGTGCGCACCCAGGACGATGCCCGCATCAAGGAGCTGCAGGATGCCGGCGCCACCGATGTCGTCCCGGAGACCTTCGAGGCGAGTCTCATGCTGGTCTCGCACGTACTGATGCTGCTGCGCGTGCCGGTGCCGCGCGTGGTGCGCACCCTGGGCGAGATCCGCAGAGGCCGCTACGCGGTGCTGAGGAATATCGTGCCGCGCGGGGATGCGCGCCCGGTCGATGAGACGAGCGAGCATCGCGAGGAGCTGAAGTCCGTGGTCGTGCCTCCTGGAGCGTGGGCGGTGGGCCGCACGCTGGGCGAAGTGCGCAGCCGCGGTGTCGAGGTGACCTTCACCGGCGTGCGGCGCCTGGGTATTCTCGGGCGCGACCCCGCCGGCGACATGGTGCTGCGCGACGGGGACATCGTCGTGATCTACGGTCAGCCTGAAGAGCTGGAGCGCGCCGAGGCGGTGCTGCTGGCCGGATGAGGGAGCGCGCCCAACGGCGCACCGGCTCGCTAAGATACGCATTTCGACGCCAAAGCCAACACCTGGAACGACTGAAGGTGAACCGCAGCGACATCCACTTTCCGCCCAAGCACGAGCCGCTGCGCGAGGACGTGCATGCGCTCGGCGCGCTCATGGGCGAAATCCTGCGCGAGCAGGGCGGGCAGCAGCTGTTCGAGCTGGTGGAGCTGGACCGCGTCGCCGCCATCCGCGGCCGCGCCGGCCCGCGCGAAGCGCACGCCGAGCTCGCGGCTCGTGTACGCGAGCGCCCGCCGGCGCTGGCGCGCGAAGTGGTGCGCGCCTTCTCCACCTGGCGGAACGGGTCCACCGCATCCGGCGCCGCCGCGAGTATCTGCTCAAGGACAGTGAGCGGCCCCAACCCGGCGGCGTGGAGGATGCGATCGCCGCGCTGAAGAGCCAGGGCCTCACCGCGGCGCAGGTCCTCGAGCTCATCGGCGGTCTGTCCATCGAGCCGGTGTTCGCGCCTCATTCGACCGAAGCCAGCCGCAGGACGCTGCTGGGCAAGCAGCTGCGCATCGCACAGCGCCTGGTCGAACGTCTCGACCCGACCCTCACGCCGAACGAAGCCCGCAGTGTCTGGAGCAGCATCCGTATGGAGCTGACCGCGGCGTGGCAGACCGAGGAGCTGCCGCGCGAACGGCTCACGGTCGCGGATGAGCGCGAGCAGATCCTGTTCTACCTGGTGGAAATCCTGTACCGCGTGGTGCCGGCGTTCTACGAGGAAATCGCGCAGGCGCTGGAGAAGCTCTACGGCACCGACGCCGGCGCGACGCGGGTGCCGGCCATCCTGCACGTCGGATCCTGGGCGGGCGGCGACATGGACGGCAACCCCGACGTGCACGCCAAGAGCATCCGCGAGGCGCTGGCGCGCCAGCAGCAGGTGATCATCAACCGCTATTTCGAGGAGTGCCAGAGCATCGCGCAGCGCCTGTCGCAGAGCGCCAGCCGCGTGCCGGCGGCCAGCGAGCTGACCAAGCGGGTCGAGCAGTACACGCGGCTGCTGCCCGGGGCGCGCGCCATCACCCCGGCGCGGCATGACCGCATGCCCTACCGCGTGTTCCTCGCGCAGCTCGGCGAGCGCCTGCGCAGCACCTACGAAGGCCGCGCGAGCGGTTACGAGAGTGCGCGGCAGTTCCGCGACGACGTGGCGCTGATCGCCGCGAGCCTCAGAGCCAACAAGGGCGCGAACGCCGGCCTGTTCTACGTCGAGCGCCTGCTGCGCCGGATCGACACCTTCGGATTTCACCTCGCGACGCTCGACGTGCGCCAGCATGCCGGTGTTCTGCACGAGGTCGTGGCGCGCGGCTTCGACGACCCGCTGTGGCCCGGCCGCAGCAGCCGCGAGCGCCGCGACCGGCTCGCCCAGGCGCTGGAGAAGGATCGCGGACCCGTCGCGGACCTCGATGCGCTCGGCAAGCGCCACCTCGCGGTGTTCGATGCCATCATGCAGGGCCGCCACCGCTATGGCCCCGACGCCATCGGCTACTTCATCGTGAGCGGCGCCAGCGGCGCGGACGATGTGCTGGCGGCGCTGCTGCTGGCGCGCTGGGCCGCGGCGTACGACAAGCGCACCGGGGAAGTGGCGCTCGACCTCGCGCCGCAGTTCGAGACCGCGGAGGCGCTCGCCACCTGCGGCCGCACGCTGCAGGAGCTGCTCGCGGATCCGCTGTATCGGCGGCATCTGGATGCGCGCGGGCGGCGCCAGTGCGTGCTGATCGGCTACTCCGACAGCAACAAGCAAACCGGCCCCTGCGCCTCGCGCTTCATGATTCACCAGGCGCAGCGCGATCTGGCGCAGGCGCTCGCCACCGCCGGCGAGCGCGCCGTCATGTTCCACGCCCGCGGCGGCAGCATCGCCCGCGGCGGCGGGCGCATCGAAGCCCTGGTGCACGCCGCCCCCGCCGGGGCGGTGGACGGGGTGCTGCGGATCCGCGAGCAGGGCGCAACCATCCGGCAGGGCTACGGACTGCGACCCATCGCCATGCGCACACTCGAGCGGGCCTTCAATGCGTTGAGCCTGACGACCGCGGCATCACGCCGCGGGCAGCTGCCGCCCGACTCGGCCGAACAGCTGGAAATCGCCGCGCTAGTCGCGCAGGAAAGCCGCGCCGCCTACCGCCGCCTGGTCTACGAGCAGCCGCAGTTCTACGAGTATTTTCAGGCGGTCACGCCGATCGATGTGATCGAGAGAATGCAGATCGGCTCGCGTTCCGTGCACCGCGTGGAGGGCGCTGGTCTCGAGAGCCTGCTGCCGGTGCCATGGGTGTACGCCTGGTCGCAGACCCGTCACATGCTGCCGGGTTGGTACGGCGCGGGCAGCGGGCTGCGCGCCGCGCTCGCCAGGTTCGGGCTGGCGCGGCTGCGCGCGGCCTGCGGCGACTGGTTCTTCCTGCGCAACCTCCTCGATGACGTCGAGACCATGCTCGCGCGGTCGGATCCGGACATCGCGCGCTACTACGACGAGCTGGTGCCGGAAGCGCTGCGCCGCTTCTCGGGCGAGATCCGCGACGAGTTCGACAGCGCCTGCGAGCAGATTCTCGCCGTCAGGGACAGCCGCGCGCTGCTCGATTCCGATCCGACGCTGCAGCGCTCGATCCAGCTGCGCAACCCCTACCTCGATCCCATGCACCTGATGCAGGTCGATCTGCTGCAGCGCTGGCGCGCCGGGGGACGCACGGACCGCGAGCTGTTCGAGGCGCTGCTGGCCAGCGTCGCCGGCATCGCCCAGGGCCTGCAGAGCACCGGATGAGCGGCCTTCCAGACCGCTTCACGGCCGCCGGTAAATGACGCCGTTCTTCATGACGAACACGACGTGCGCCACGGCGTCGATGTCGCGTGTCGGATCGCCCGCCACGGCAACCAGATCCGCCAGCATGCTCTCGCGCACGCGCCCCAGCTCCGATTCCCGGCGCAGGATCTGCGCGTCGGTGGCGGTGGCGGCGGCGAGCGCCTGCAGCGGTGTCATGCCGTCACGCACCATCCACTGAAGCTCGCGATAGTTCGTGCCGTGGGTGAAGACCCCGACATCGCTCCCGCAGCCGATGATGACTCCCGCCTTGAGCGCCATCCTGAAAGCCTCGGCGGCCTGCTGCATGCCGGCCGTGGGCGCGGACTTGCCGGGCAGGTAGTGCTCGAAATACTCGCCGTACGCCTCCTGTGCGGTGAGCGTGGGCAGGTAAGCCACGCGGTGCGCCGCCATGAGCTTGAACACCTCGGCCGTGCCGCCGAAGCCGTGTTCGATGCTGTCCACGCCGGCCAGCACGGCGCGGCGCATGCCCTCGGCAGTGGTCGCATGCGCGGCCACCGGCCGGCCCGATGAGTGCGCGGTCTCCACCAGCGCCGTGAGCTCCTCCTGCGTGAAGGTCGGCTGCTGGCTGCCGCCCGGGCCCCAGCGGTAATCCGCGTACACCTTGATCCAGTCGGCGCCCCGGCCGGCCTGCTCGCGCACCGCCCGGATGACCTCAGGAACTCCGCTCGCCTCCTGCGCGCCCTGCGGCGTGCAGCACACATCGGGACGCAGGCTCCGCGGCGCGGGGCCGTACGAGCCGGTGGCGACAATGGCACGCGTGACGACGAACAGGCGCGGCCCTTCGATGAGGCCCTCTTCGATCGCACGCTTGAGGGACACGTCGGCGTAGTCTGCGCCCTCGGTGCCCAGATCCCGCAGCGTCGTGAAACCCGACAACAAGGTGGCGCGCGCCTGCTGGCCCGCGCGCAGCGTGCGATACGGCACCGCCTCCTTGAGTACCTGGTCGTCCCACAGGGTCTCGTTGTAGGGGTGCAGGAACAGGTGCGAATGCACGTCCATGAGGCCGGGCAGCAAGGTGGTGCCCGGCAGATCGATCACCTGCGCGAGCGCCGAGCTCTGCACCGCGCTCGCAGGCCCCGCGGCCACGATGCGCTCGCCTCGGGTAAGCACCACCCAGCCCTCATGCACGGGCTCGCCTGCGCTCCACACCCGCGCCGGACGCAGCAGAAACGAGCGCCCCTCGGCGGCGGGATTCGCGGCGGGAGAGTCAGCGAGCGCGCAGCGTGCGGTGGTGACGGTGAGAGCGGCGGCGGCGAGGACGACCGGCAGCCAGCGCAGCGGTGCGACGCTCATTGTTCGCCAGTCCAACGGCTCAAGGGCTCAACCGCCCATGAGCACCGTCGTATCGAAGCTCTCGAATCCCTGGATGGCGCGCGCGTAGGCGTTGTACACCAGCCGCTCGGCCACCTTGTCGGCCCGCGGCGCCAGCAGCATCCGCAGCACCACGTCATCCGCCGGGCGCGTCGGCTCCTCGGCCAGCAGCTGCTCGATGACGCGGGTCAGACGATGGTACAGCTCGTTGACGAAGCGCAGGTTCGCACCGTCGTGCACCTGGTCCGCGCCGGCGCCGTAGGTGGCGCGCGCTTCCTCCGCGAGCTCGTGCAGGAACAGATTCAGCAGTCGCGCCTTGTCGACGAGCCGCAGCTCCTCATAGAACTCGATTTCGGAATTGAGATTCATGGGGCGTACTGGCGCTATGCCGGGAAGAAATCGATGGGCTTGGTGGTGGTGACGGTGTCGACGTCCTTGGCATCGAAGCGGAACAGGCGCACCAGCGCGATGATCTTGCGCTCCAGATCCTGGTCCCTGAGCTCGCTGGAGACGATGCGGCACATGGTCACCTCACCGGTTGGGGCGATGGTGAACTCGAGCACCAGCTTGCCCTGCAGCTCCGCATTATCGCGCAGCGCCCGGGCGTACAGGCTGTAGATTCGTCCCTTGTTGCGGTCGAAGACCAGCTCGATCTCCTCGCGCGAGCGGGCGGCCTTGCCCCCGCCGCCGCTGCGGGCGGGGCCGCGGCTGTTCAGACCGGAGCGCACGATGCCCGAGGTGACGGCAGTGGTGTCGTGGCCGGTGAGCGAGCCGGCCCCGGTGCCGAAGCCGCGGCTGGCATTCGCGGAAGTGATGCCGCCGCTGCCGACCCCGACCTTGGAGGTGATGAGCGAGCGCTCGGCGTGCGCGTCGGCGCTGACCGAGCCGGAGAGGTTCTTGGTCTCGAGCGGGGTGAGATCCATCACGTCGCGCAGATCGGCGAGCTCGTCCTTGACCTGGTTCAGCTGCTTCTGCGCCTTGCGGCGCGCAAGCTCCCGCTGATCGATCGGCGGCGGCTTCACCATGGCGACTTTCGGCTCGATCTTCGGTTTCTCCTCCTTGGGCTTCGGCGGCGGAGGCGGCGGCGGTTGGGGTTTGTTCTCGAGCATCAGGCGCGCGAGCCGCTGCGGGACTTCCTCGGGCGCCTCGCGCTTGGGCGTCGGCAGCAGCGGAAATGCGATGCCGAGCACCACAAAGATGATCAGCAGCACGCGCAGGATCTTGCGGAACCGTGCGCTCGATTCCGGATCGCCCTCCCAGGGCAGATCGAAGTCGCGGTAATAGGGCGCGATGACCATGGCGGGCTACACTGGCTTGAGCTGGCCGGCGGCGACCGGCTTTTCCTTCTGGATGACCGCGAGCGAGATGCGCCCGTAGTCGGCATCGGTGCAGGTCGCCATGACGCGCTTGAGCACCTCGTAGGGCAGCGCCTTGTCCGCCATGATGGTGATCTCGCGCTGCGCGATATCGCGCTCGCTCATCTCCCTGCCGACCAGGAGCGGGCGCTTGAGCGCGGCGCGCAGCGGCTCGACCAGCCTGCCCTGCCCGGCGCGGATCTCGGCCACCGTGGCGATGAATTCCCCCTGCACGAACAGGTCCGTCCTGGTGATCATGACCACCACCGACGCCTTGGGCGCGACCTCGGCGATCGACTGCGGGATCTCGATGCCCTTGGCGTTCTGAATGACTTCGACCTCGATCGAGTACACGAGCAGGAAGGCGACCATCACCGACAGGATGTCGATGAGCGGAATGAGGTTCAGCTGCGCATCCGCGCGGTGGCGCAGGTGGTGCTGCGCCATGCGCTGGGCGCGATGCGACATGCTCATGGGTGTGCTCCGTTGCCAGACGCCGCCGCGGCGTGCAGGGGGGTAGCGGCGGCCGGTGCCGCTGCGGCCGGGGGCGCCGCTACCGGGGACGCCGGGCCGGGGGTGCCGCCCGTGGCCGCAGGCGTCGCCGGCGCATCGCCGATGGATATGTCCGGGAACAGCTCGGCCTGCACGACGTTCAGACCCTGACTCACTTCAAACACGCGTACGCGATCCATCACCTGCACCAGTGTGTCGTAGGGCGTGTCCGCCTCCAGCAGGATGCTGGCGTCGGTCTTCTCGGGGAACTTGGCCTTGACGCGCTTGAGGTACTCCGTCAGGGCATCGTAGTTGTAGCCGCCGGGGGTGTTGGGCAGCGTCGCGAGCGGTCCGGTATTGCGATCCGCCACCTGGATGAGTTCCTTGCGCACCATCACTTCCAGCTGCAATCCCGGCGGCGGCTCCCGGAACTCGGTCTGCGAGGCCGGCAGATTCAGCTGCAGGATCACGGTGCGCGAGAACACCGCGGTCATCAGCAGGAAGGTGACGAGCACCGTGAAGATGTCGATCATCGGCACCAGCAGCAGCTCCGCCGGTTTGCGCGAGTGACGCTCCAGCTTGCGGGTTTGATACGAGCGGCGCATGCGGGACCTGCAGTCCTTCTACGGCGAGCGCGCGCGGGCTTTAGGCCGCGGCGGGCGCGCTTTGCCGCTCGGTGATCGCGTTCAGGAACTTGACCGACGCCATCTCCAGGCTGTCGATCAGCTCGGTGGTCCGGGTCTGCAGCCACGCGTGGATGAACAGCAGCGGCACCGCCGTCATGAGGCCGAAGGCCGTGCAGTTCATCGCCACCGAGATGCTCGCCGACAGCAGGTTCGCCTTCTCCGCCGGGTTGACGGTCGCTACCGCCGCGAAGGCGCGGATCAAGCCCATCACCGTGCCCAGCAGTCCCAGCAGCGTCGCGAGATTGGCGAAGGTCGCGAGGTAGTGGGTGCGCTTCTCCAGCCGCGGCACCACCTCCATGAGGCTCTCCTCCATCGCCTTCTCGATGTCGTCGCGGCGGCGCGCGGACTGAATGCGCGCCAGGCCGTAGTTGAGAATGTGGCCGATGGCCGAATGCGACTTGGAGGTCGCCTGCGCCACCTGGCGAAAATTACCCTGCGAGAGCAGCGGCACTATCTCGTTCCACAGACCGCGGTTGCGCACGGCCGTGAGCGCCAGATAGACGTAACGTTCGATGGCGATCGCCAGGCCCACCACGAACACGATGGCGATGGGGTACATGAAATTCCCGCCGCCCTGAAAGAATCGCACGATCAAATTCCAGAGGTCCATCTAAAGACTCCCGCTTATTGAAAGACCACCACACACGCACAACCTACGAAAACTGAATGACATAAGCCCAAAAAACTGCGACCCAGCTCTCATCCTGATACAGCGCCCCGGCTGATACAGCGCCCGGGCCATTTTCAGCGCTGCTCGCCCGGACCCTGCACCGCGCCCGCCCCGGGACGGGCCCGCTCGGGCTTCAAAGCATCGTAATAGCGGTTTTCCCGCTGGAAAACATCCCGATCCAGCGGCTGCAGCACCTCGTCCACCAGGCTGTTCACCGGCTTGCCGAGCAGATCGCCAAGATCGGAGCGCTTCCACGGCACGATGTACAACACCTTGGGCAGCTCACGGTTGCCGGTGATGTCCGTCGGGTCGAGCTCGAGCCGGTCCGGGCCCTTGCGCGCGCTCGCCTTGGAGCCGGAGGGCTCCTTGCGCGCGCCAGCCGTCCCGGCCGCGGGCGGCTTGCGCGCATCGCCGGCGGCGTTCGCGTCCGCGGGCGCGACACCGGCGGCCGGGGCCGCGGCCGGGGTATTCCTGCTGGTATCCACCGCGGGCTCGAGTTGCTCCGGGCGCGGCAGGGGGCGCGCGGGTGGCGCCTGTTGGGAGTCCGAGGGCCTCGGCGGCGTGGGCTCCTGCGCCCGTGCCGCGTCCAGAGTCAGCGGGCACAAGGCCATGAGAACCGACAACATGGCCGCGGGCCTCAATCCGTATACGCACACGCGATACATAGTCAACCTCCTGCTCTCGAGACGCTGCCGCCGCCGCTCGCAACGCTGTCGCCCGGGGCGGGTTGCGGGGCCGGCTCAGGCGCCGCGCGCGGCTCGGATGCCGGCGCGCCCGGGGCTGTCGTGGGCGCCGCGTCGCCCGGGTTGCCGTTTGTAGGCGCGGCGTCGCCGGGGTTGCCGTTCGCGGGCGCGGCCGGTGCCGGCCGCTTCAGCGGCATCCCCAGGCGTTGTCGCAACTCCGCAATCCAGCCGCTCACCGGCTTGTCCTCGCCGGTGAGCTGCTGGTAGTGCTCGAAGGCCGTCAGCGCGCGGCCGGGGTCTGCGAGATAGAGATCCGACAGCACGCCGAGGTTCCGCCAGGCCGGTGCATAGTGCGCATCCGCCGCTATGGCCCGCTCGTACGAGGAGGCCGCGTCCTTGAACTCGCCGCGAAGACGCTGGGTGGCGCCGAGCTCGCTCCACGCCACCGCGCTGCCGGGCTCGTGAGCGACCGCGCTTTGCAGGGTTTCCTCCGCCTGGTCGAGGTGCGCGGCCTTGCGCTGCAGAATGGCGAGGTTCACCAGGGGAGCCGCGAACTGCGGGTACTGCACGGCGAGCTGCTTGAAGCCCAGCTCCGCCTCCAGGGCGTTGCCGGCACGCATGTAATTCACCGCACGATCGAAGTCCGCGCGTGCCGCCGGCAGAACCTGCGGACGGACCGCCGCGGCGGGCGCTGCGGCAGCGGCGCTCGCGCTCGCGGCACCCGCCGTCACCGCCGGCGGCGCCGCTGTGGCATGCGCCGCCGGCTGCGCGAGCGGGGGCGCCGGGCGTGGGGCGGTGCGCGCAGGCTCGGAGCTGCAGGCGGCAAGTGCCATCGGCACCAGCCCCGCGAGTGCCAGAGCTGTGAGGCGCCGCGCGTGCTGCGCGGCAGGCGCCGCGCCGCCGGGCGGGCCCTTATTCGAGGCTGGTGACCACATCCTGCGTCAGCTCCGTTTTGCCGTAGCGCGCGGGCTTGAGCTGCGCGAGCGCCTGGAAGCTCTTGCGCACCCACTCGTCGTACACCCCGTCCTTGGCGCGCGCGGCGTTCAGCTCGTGCGCCTTGATCGCCTGCTCCTCGAACGGAAATACCTGCTCCTCGAGGAGTGAGTTGTATTCCTCCAGCGCATCGCCCTTGAGCTTCGCGGGCCGCTCCGAGGCCAGGATGTCCTTGGCGAGCGCGCCGTACAGCTCCGCCATCTCGTAGGTGGCGGCGGTAGTGACCTCGGCGACCTGGTACTCGGCGGCGCGCTTGTAGCCGTCCATCGCATGCTCGAGCGCGTCGCGCTTGACGATGAGGCTCTTCTTGAGCGGCGCAGTCAGACGCACCGCACGAAACGCATCGCGCGCCGGCTGCGCGAGCGCCAGCTGCGCCTTCGCGGCCAGGTAGTGGGTGCGATCGGTGCGCTGCCCGCCGGCCTGCGCGTCGGCGCGGATGATCTCCTGGTACCAGTGATCGCGCCGCGCGCCATCGCCGCTCTTGCCGGCGTAGTCCGCCAGGCGCTGGCGCGCCTCCTCGGCATCGGCGAGCGGTGTTGGGTTGGTGTCGACGAACTTCTCCAGCATCCCCATGGCCCTGGGATTGTTACCGGCCTTGGAGTACAGGTCCGCGGATTGCATGAGCGCTTCACGCTGTACGGAGCGACTCTCGGCCGGGTTTGAGGCGATCCGCTCGAACTCCGCGGCGGCCTCGCCCGGGCGGTTGGCTTCAGAGTACGCCACGGCGAGCTTGCGGGCGACCTCCGGCTGCAGCTGATGCTGCGGGAACTGGCGACGAAAATCCTGGAGCACGCCGATGGCGCGCTCCCACTCTTTGAGGGTCAGCAGCTCCGCGGCGGCGTCGTACTGCGCATTGGCGCGGATCTTCGATTCCGGGGCCACGCGCCCGACGCGCAGGAAATCCTCTACCGCCCCGCCGCCATCGCCGGCCTTCTGCTTCGCCTCGCCCTCCTTGTATACGCTGGCGGCGAGGCGCTCGGTGAGGTCGGCGCGCATCTTGTCATCCTTGCCGGCGAGCTCGCGCGCCTGCAGGAACGCGGGTTCCGCCTTGGCATAATCGCCCTGGTCGAAGCGCGCCTGCGCGATGATCGTCCACGCGATGCGCTGCTTCGCGGCATCCACCGGCGGCTGGCGCGCGAGAATCGACTCGGAGACGCTGACGGCGCGCGGCTGGTCCCCGGCGGCGAAGATCTCCTCGGCTGCGCGGGTCAGAACGCCGGCGCTGTCCGGGTGCTCCGGAAAGCTCTGCGCGAACCTGACTCCGGCGTCCATGGCGCGCTTGTGCCAGGCGTCCTTGTCGGCGCCGCTCAAGCCCTCCTCGCCTTTCTGGTAGGAGACCAGCGCCGCGTAGGCGGCGGTCGCGGACTTCTCGTTCCTCGGATAGCCGTAGGCGGTGTGCTCGTACTCGGCGGCGGCATCTGCATACTGATGGCTTTCGAACAACGCCTCCGCCAGCAGGTAGTCGGTCGCGGCGGAGTCGGCGTCTTCCGGGAACGACTTCAGGTAGTCGCGGTACCAGCGCGCGGCTTCCTGGTAGTCCGCGACACGTTTGGACTTCTGCGCGCTCGCGTGGAAGTAGGTGGCCACGTCCTTGAGATTGGTCTTGAGCTCCTGCACGACGCGCGGATTGTCGGCGCGGCTGCGGGGTTTCCAGTAGGGGGAGTCGAAGTTGTAGTGCTCGACGAACTCGTGCTTGCCGTCGAACACCAGCTGGCTGAAGCCGCCCTTGCCGTAGGCCTCGATCGCCGCCATGTCGAGGTCCGGCGCATGGTCGCTGTAGGGATCGCGGGCCACGTAGGCGCGGTAGACGCTCGCCGCATCCTGGTAGCGCTGCTTGTCGACGTACAGATCGCCGAGACGGGAATACAGCAGCCAGGCGTACGGGCGCTCGCCGTGCTGACTCATGTACTGCTCGAGCGAGGCGGCGCCGTCGTTGTAGGAGAAAGTGATGCTCATGACCCGCAGGGTGTCCTCGACCAGCTCGCGGTCGGCGCGCTTGAGCGTTTCGAGCCGCACGGACTTGCCGCGGCCGGCGCCGAGCTCCTGGTCGAGCACGCCGCCGAAGGACGGCAGGCTCTCGAGCGCCTGCGACTGCTTGAACAGCGACCAGCCGCGCTTGTACAGGCTCTGCTGGAAGAACGCCGAACCCGCGCCGCGCCCGATGACGGCGGCGTAGGCGCGCTCGGCATCCGCGTAGCGCTTGTCGGAAAACAACAGCTCGCCGCGCCTGAACTGCACCTCATCGAGCTGCGGGCTTTGCGGGTAGCGCTGCACGATCCGATCCAGTGTGCCGAGCGCCTGCCCGGACTGGCCGGTGGTCTCATAGGCGCGCGCCAGCTGATAGAGCACCTGGTCGTTGCGCGCATAGTCGGGGAATGCCTTGAGCAGTGTCGTGTACAGCTTGATCGCCTCGGCCCCCTGCAGGTCCACCGCGGTGACTTCCTGTTCCAGCCGCTGCATCTCGCCGGCGTCGAGGTTGAGGTCCCCGAGTCGGCGCAGGGCTTCGGCGCGCAGCTTCGGATCGGTATTCTGCAGCTCGAGAAAGCGGCGATAGTTCTCCATCGCCCGGGAAACGTTGGCGCTCACCATCGTATCGCGGTGCACCTCGACCTTGCGCGAGGCGAGGTCCCCGATGGTGGGCTGGCGAGCGGTGGGTGCGCTCTGCGCGGAAGCCGCGGGCGTGCCCGCGAGCAAGGCGAGCGCGAGCGCCGGCGCGAAGGCTGCGGCTGCGGGCACGCGCACGCTCATCGCGGCGGCTCCGCCGTCTTAGGCACGGGAGCCTGCTCGGGCGGTGCCGGAGCCTGCTCGGGGGGTGCCGGAGCCTGCTCGGGTGGCGCCGGGGTCTCCTCGGGTGGCGCCGGGGTCTCCTCGGGTGGCGCAGCGGCTGGCGCGGCTTGATTGCCGCCGCTTTCCTTCTGGGTGCCCGCGTTGGCGGCGCGATCATACATGCTCGCGAGCGCAAAGCGCGCCTGTACCTGGTAGGCGGCGAGTCGATCCTTCTGCTCCTCGAGCTGATGAGCGGCGAGCCGCGCGAGAAACACACTCTGTTTCTGCTCGGTGGCGCCGAGGCGCGCCTGCAGGGTGTCGATGCGCTGCTTGAGGGCGGTGACGCGGGCCGCGAACTCCCCGGTGTTGGTCGGCACGTTTTTACGGTCGCGCTCCACGCGGATCCAGCGGCTCTGTGCCTCATGCAGTGCGAGACTGAGATCCTTCAGCCCGCGATGCTCCTGCCACAAGCGCGCGTTGAAGGCGTCGTTCACACGAAACTGCAATACCCCCTTGACCAGCGCCAGTCGCACGCGCAGGTTCGCGTTCTCGGGTGTGTCGGGAGCCGCGGCGAGCGCCGCCTCCACACGCTGCACGCGCGCCCACTGCTCGCGCTCGAGCGTGGTGCCGAGCGCGGCCATGTCGTGCTGCGTCTCGATGGTGCGCAGCTCATTTGCCAGCGTGACGTTGCGCTGCTGCAGCTCGCCGACCGCGCCCGAGGCGAGCAGCGCATCCGCCCGTGGCAGCCGCTCGGCGTAGGCGTGTTCGCGCGTCTCGATCATGTCCTCAAAGGCGCCCATGCTGTCGCCCCAGCGCTCCAGCGTGCCGTTCAGATACACGAGGTCGCGGTAGTTCTTCAGTCCCTCCTGGAAATCGTGCCCGGCCAGCACCGCGTACAGATAGCGCGACTCGGGCGCATCGGGCAGGCTCTTCAGCTGCCAGAACCAGCCGTAGCGGGCGCCCGGATCGGTGCCCAGCACGCGCTCGAGCAGGTCGCCCTTCTCGATGCGCGCGATGGCCTCATCCAGCTGCCCGTTTTCGGCATCGAAGGACTTGACCGCGCTCTCGTAGTACTCGGCGGACTGCGCGTTGGCGTTCAACTTGCCGAACGCGTACGGCACGGCGAGGTAGGACTCCTGCACGGCCGCGTCCAGCACGTCGCGCCCGCGCAGCTCCATCCACGGCGTGAGCGCTCCCTGGTAGTCCCCGAGGGCCGCATCCGCCCAGCCGATGCCCAGCAGCGCCTTGTTCGAGTACGGACCGTTCAGGCGCACGCGCGCGAGCGGCGCTCGCGCGCGCGCCGGCTGGTTGGCCTGCAGGTACGCAAAGCCGAGCGCGAGATTGGCGCGGTCCCTGAGCGCCGCCTGCTCCGCAGTTGCGGCGAGCATGGTCCCGACTCCGCTAAGGAACGGGTCGGCATCGTCGAGCCGTCCGTTACGCACCAGCGCCACGCCCAGGTTGAAGCGCGCGTAGGCGGACCAGATCAGCGGGCCACGCCAGCCCGCCAGCAGGCGGATGGCCTCATCGTAACGTCCCTCGTGCATCAGCACGTTGCCGAACAGCAGTTCCTTCTGCGCCTCCAGCTCCGGGGACATGCGCCCGTTCACCTTGCGCAGTGCCGCATCCGCGCGCTCGAGATAGCCGCGCGCGTACCACACCTGCGCCAGATAGAACCAGGCGCGATTGCGCACTCCGGTGGGCACATCGTTGGTCAGCAGCCTCTCGAAGCGTTCGCCCGCTTCGTTGTGCATCCCGAGCGTCAGGTACAACCCGCCCTCGAGCAGCTGCGCTTCCTCCGCATGGTGCGGCACGCGGCCCCAGTGCTCGTAAGCGAGCAGTCGCGTGAGGGCCGCGAAGTCATCGTCCTGATAGAAGTAGAACAGCGCGTCGCCGTAGTGCAGATCACGGATATGCGTGATCGGGAGCTTCTCCGCGTCGTGCTGCCGCGCGCTCGCCGCGCCGGCCGGCAGCGCCAGCACGGCGGCGAGCAGCAGCGCACGCATGCAGGAGGCTCGCATCAAGGGCTATTCCCAGTCCTTGATCTCGAACTCCGGCTGTAGTTTCCTCTGCCGGTCATCGATCTTGAGCTCCAGGTACTTGGCGCCGACGCCCTTCTCGAATCTGAGCGAGGCGCCGCGCTTGTAAGCGCGCTCGTTCGGGCCCTTGCCGCTGAAGAAGGCGACCAGCTCGTGCGCGCCGACCTTGAGATTGCCGAGATACAGGCGCTGCACGCCGCCCTTGAGCAGCGCGTCGAGTTCGCGCGGCGTGTACAGGTAGTTGATGACCTCCTTGCGATCGAGCTTCAGCTGCACCGAATCGAGCGCGAAGAACTGCCCGACGTCCACCGAGAGGAACACCGCCACCTGGGTGTTGGCCGGGAACAGCAGCTCCTCCTCCAGGATGAACAGGTCCTTGTTGAGATCGACCACGTCCTTCTTCAGGTCCTGGATCTCCTGGTCGAGGCCTCGGGTATCCGGGGAGGACTCCGCGGTGGGGGCCGTGGTGGCGAGCGGTGAATTGGCGTCCGCTGCAGTCGCGGCGGGGGTCGTGGCGTCCGGCCCGGCCGGGGGTGCGCCGAGCGCCGCGGGTGGGAGGGCTGCGAGCAGCACGCCCGCAAGCAGCGGGGCGAGGAGCGCGGTGCGCGCTGCATACCGCGGCGCAGCATCG
>Ga0209686_1000418_pt1 | contig 22103 bp, 18 predicted proteins | sample GraSoiAngelo_126_FD_185883 | JGI IMG/M metagenome (GOLD analysis project Ga0209686, IMG submission 185883) | Grasslands soil microbial communities from the Angelo Coastal Reserve, California, USA - 14_0927_09_20cm (SPAdes) (version 2) | ecosystem: Environmental > Terrestrial > Soil > Grasslands ...
GACGTCGTTCGACACGACGCCCGTGAGCGCAAACTGCGGAAAGCGATGACCGACGCCTAGCATGGGCAGGGGCTCCTTTAAGGTGCGGGGCGGGATATCGGCCCCGTGACGGCGCTCAGGATGAGGCCCGGTCTGCTATCATTCCAATCGATTGATTTTATGAATTCGATAGACCCTGTGTATCTCGAGCCATGGATCTGAAGCTCAAGGACCTGCGCTATCTCGTGGCCGTGGCGGACCTGCGCCATTTCGGGCGGGCCGCCGCGCGCTGCTTCGTCAGCCAGCCGACCCTCTCGGCGCAGCTGAAGAAGCTCGAGCAGTCTCTCGGCCTGCAGCTGATCGAGCGCGCGCCCAACAACGTGTCCCTCACCGCGGCCGGGGAGGAGATCGTGGCGCGCGCGCGGCGCATCATCGAGGCGAGCGACGAGGTGGTGGCGCTCGCGCGCAGCCAGCGCGACCCGCTCGCTGGCCCCTTGCGCCTGGCGCTGCTGCCGACCATCGGCCCCTACCTGCTGCCGCGCGTGGCTCCCGCGATCCGCCGCGCGCTGCCGCGGCTCGAGCTGCGACTCTACGAGTACCAGACGGCGCCGATGCTCGAGCGGCTGCGCGGCGGGGAGCTCGACGTCGGGATCCTGGCGCTCCCGGTGGAGCTCGACGGACTCGAGTCGCACGAGCTCTACCGCGAGGCTTTCGTGGTGGCGCTGCCCGAGCGTCACCGGCTCGCGGCGCACGAGACGCTGCGCGTCGCGGACTTGAAGGGCGAGACGCTGCTGCTGCTCGAGGACGGGCATTGCCTGCGCGATCAGGCGCTCGAGGTGTGCAGTCGCGCCGGGGTGCGCGAGCCGCAGGACTTTCGCGCCACGAGCCTCGAGACGCTCCGCCAGATGGTGGCGACGGGCGCCGGCGTGACGCTGCTGCCGGAGCTCGCGGTGCGCGGCGCCTACCGCGGCGCGCGCGGCGTCGCGCTGCGCCCCTTTGCGAGGCCCGCGCCGGTGCGGCACGTCGGCGCCGTGTGGCGCAAGACGAGCGCGCGGCGGGCGGCGATCGATGCCCTCGGCAAGCTCATCGCCGAGCACGCCCCGTGAGCGCCCCCGCCTCACCGAGTCCCCTCGAGCTGACGGCATCCGACGGGCGCACCCTCGCGGGACTCGTGCTCGAAGCCCCCGCTGCGCGCGGAGCGCTCGCGATCAACGGCGCCACCGGCTTCAGGCGCGAGTTCTATCTCAAGTTCGCCGGCTACTGCGCGCGGCGCGGCTATCACGCCCTGGTCTACGACTACCGCGGCATCGGCGCCTCGGCCCGCCGGCCGCTCGCCGCGGAGGAGGCGCGCATGAGCGACTGGGGGCGGCTCGACATGCCGGCCGCGCTCGCCACGCTCGCCGCGCGCTTCGCGCCGCTGCCGCTCGCGACGCTCGGGCACAGCGTCGGCGGGCAGCTGCTCGGCTGCATGCCCAATCATGCGCTCGCGCGCGCACACGTGATGGTTGCGACCTCGACCGGCTACTGGCGCCGCCAGCGCGCGCCGTTCCGCTACCTGGCGCTCGGCTTCTGGAAGCTCCACGGCCCGCTGATGCTGCAGCTCGTGGGGTACGTGCCACAGGGGCTCCTGTGGCCCGGCGAATCACTGCCGCGCGGCGTGTTCCTGCAGTGGCGCAAGTGGTGCCTCCAAGCCGTGCCCTTCGGCCCCGGGCTCGATGAGGAGCTGCGCGACAGCCGCTACGCGGAGGTGCGCGCGCCGCTCCTCTCGCTGAGCTTCAGCGACGATCCGATCGCAACCCCTGCGGCCGTCGAGGCGCTGCTCGCCTCATACCCCAACGCACAGATCGAGCGGCGCTGGATCCGTCCGTGCGAGGCGGGCGTGCGCCACATCGGTCATCACGGCTTCTTCTCCGAGCGTCATCGCGACTCGCTGTGGCGCGCTGCGCTCGACTGGATCGACGCGCGCTGCGCCTGAGCGCCGCGGGCGTCGGCGACCGCGGCGGAAGGTGCGACTCGCGGCGCGACGCGCGCCCGGCGCGCGAGCGCGATTGCCGCGAGCACCACCGCTCCGCCGGCGATCTGCACCGGCGCCAGCCGCTCCCCGAGCAGCAGCCACGCGTACACGCCGGCGGCGACTACCTGCACATAGAGGCCCACCGCACCGAAGGTCGCGGGCAGGTGCGCGAGCGCGTAGGCGATCAGGCCCTGCCCGAGCACCTGGGCCGTCATCGCACAGCCGAGGAGCACCCACCAGCCCGCAGCCGTCGCGGGCAGGAACTTCTGCAGCAGCGCGAGCGGCAGAAGGATCAGCGTGAACACGAGCGTCGAGGCGAACATGACGATGCCGGTGCCGTATCGGCCGCGCAGGCGCGCGACCGCGAGAATATAAGCCGCGTAGAAGCAGGCGGTGCCGAGCCCGAGCGCATCGCCGAGCAGCGCATGGCTGCCACCGCCGAGCTTCGGCGCGAGGATCAGCAGCATCCCGCCGAAGGCGAGCGCGAGCGCGAGCAGGAACGGCAGTCGCGGGCGCTCGCCCCAGAGCGCCCAGGCAAAGAGAGTCACCAGCATCGGTGCGCAGTTGGCCTCGAGCGACGAGGCGGCCACGGAGGTCAACATGAGCGAGGCGTGCCACAGCGCCAGGTCGCCGGCGAAGAACACGCCCGCCCACACGAGCAGCGGCTCGCGCAGGCTCGCCGCGGCCATGCCCGGGGCGGCGGCCGGCGAGACACGATGGCGCCGCTCGAGCCATGCCCACACCGCGAGCGGCGGCAACGCAAGGCAGCCGCGCCAGAAGGCGGTCGCGGTCGGCCCGGTTTCCGACACCCGCACGAAGATCCCGGAGCTGCCGATGGCGAGCGCGCCCGCGAGGAGCGCGATCAGGCCGGGAAATTCCGGGCGGTTGGGTTGGTGCGGCATGGGGGCGGCGGCGCGAAGCTGCGCATCATAGTCGGTCGGCCTGAAAGGCGTCTGGCATAATCGCGCGACGCGTGGTCTCACTCGACTCACCGCTCGATCACGTCACCCCCTACGACCGCTTCGCCTGGAGCGATGCGCAGATCGAGACTTGGCTCGCGAGCGGGGAACGCCGGCAGGAGCTCACCGCCTACTTCGGCGCCGGCGAGTATCGGGCGCTCGCTGCGCTCGCGAAGCGCGTGCGCAGGGCGCCGCCCGCCGATGCGGGGCTGCGCGTGCTCATCGTGCCGGGCATCATGGGCTCGCAGCTCGGGCTTGCGCGCCGGCCGCCGCTGCCGCACGACATCGTGTGGCTCGACCCCATCGACATTCAGCTGGGGCGCCTCGCGACGCTGCGCCTGCCGGGGCCGGCGCCGATCGTGCCGCTCGGGGTCGTGCTCTACTCCTACCTGCGGCTGAAGTTTTACCTGCGCGCCCACGGCTTCGCGGCCGAGTTCCATGACTACGACTGGCGGCTGCCGGTGTCGCAGCTCGGGGCCGGGCTCGTCGAGCGCGTGCGGGCCGGCGGGGCGGCGCGCGTCGCGATCGTGGCACACAGCATGGGCGGGCTCATCGCCCGTGCCGCGCTCTCGCTCGCGAGCCTCGGCAACGTCGAGCGTCTGGTGTTTCTCGGAACGCCTCACGGCGGCTCGTTCGCGGCCGTGCAGGCGCTGCGCGGCACCTATGTCGTGGTGCGCAAGGTGGCGCGACTCGCGCTGCGCGCGTCCGCGGAGACTCTCGCCGCGGAAGTCTTCAACACGTTTCCGAGCCTCTACGAGCTGCTGCCCGCGCCGCCTTCAGGCGCCGGCGGCCCCGATGTGTTCGATCCCGGCAGCTGGCCCGGCGCAGGTCCCAAGCCCCGCCCGGAGCTGCTCGAGGCGGCGCTCGCGGCCCGCGCGCGGCTCGCCGGCCCGGATGAGCGGTGGATCTCGATCGTGGGCGTGGATCAGAAAACCGTCACGGGCATCGAGCGGCGGCACGATGACTTCGTCTACACCCTGACACGGCACGGGGACGGCACCGTGCCCGCCTCGAGCGCCGCGCTCGAGGGGACGCCGAGCGCTTACGCCCGCGTGGCGCACAGCAATCTGACCCGCGATCCGCTCGTGGCCGCGGCGGTGGTGGATCTGCTGCGAGACGGCTCGACGACGCGCCTGCCCTCGAGCTGGCGCGGCGACAGCGGCGCGAGCGCCGAGGTGAGCGACGCGCAGCTGCGCGGCACGCACACCGAGAAAGTCGACTGGGCCGCGCTCACCCCGCAGGCGCGGCGCCTTTACCTGCAGAACCTGAACGAGCCGCCGCGCCGGACGCCGAGGGTCGTGAGCCCGCCGCCCGGCCCGACCTCGTGATCTCCCCTACGCGAACGCCCGCGCGATCGCCTCGCGCTGGCGCACATCGGGCAGTCGCCCGCGGCCGCCGGCGAGGTTGTCCGCGAGGTGCGACGCCTTCGCCGTCGCCGGAATGATGCAGGTGACCGCCGGATGGGCTGCGATGAATTTGAGGGCGAGCTGGCCCCAGCTCGCCGCATCGAGCTCGCCGGCCCACGCGGGCAGCGCCTTGCCGCGCACCGTCCCGAACAGCGCGCCGTCCTCGAACGGACGATTGACGAGCGCCGCGACCCCGCGGTCCGCCGCGACCGGCAGCAGCTCCTTCTCGGCAGCGCGCGTGAGCGGGGAGTAGTTGAACTGCACGAAGTCGAGCTTTTCCCGCTTCAGCACCTTGACGAGCTCGGGTTGGGCGCCGACCGTGTAATGCGTGACACCGATGTAACGCACACGGCCGGCGTCCTTCCATTCCCGCAGCGTCTTCAGGTGCGTCTCGAGATCGAGGAGATTGTGCACCTGGATCAGATCGAGCCGCGCGGTCTTGAGCAGCTCCCCCGAGCGCGTCATCTGCTCGCGGCCTTCGCGCGCGCCGCGCGTCCACACCTTGGTGGCGAGAAACGCCCGCTGGTGCATGTCGGGTGTCATGAGCCCGCCCAGCACCGCTTCCGCGGTCCCGTACATCGGCGAGGTGTCGATGAGGCGGGCGCCGGAGGCGAAGAACGACTCGAGCACTTCCCGGAGCGGCGCGCGCTCGGCGGCGGACTCCCCGACCTCGAAGGTCCGCGAGGTTCCAAGTCCGATGACGGGAATCTCCTCGCCGCTCGCTGGAATCCTCCGCCGGATGAGCGCTTCGCCCGGGCTCACCGCGCCGGCGCGCGATGCCACGGCCGCGGCCGCCACCAGGGTAATCCCTCCCATGAGCAGCTCTCGTCGGTTCATCCCTGCCTCCGCCGCCATGCCTGCGATGTTCGCACGCGGCGGCGGGGCGCGTCCGCTAGATGAGCGCGGCGTCGGTCTCGGCCACGCTAGCGCCGCCCCCTTCGACCACGCGAGCGAGCGCCGCCGCGGTGGGCAGCACCTGCGCGGCGTAGAAGGCCGCGGTGCGGATCTTGGCGGCGTAGAACGCGCTCTCGGGACCGTCGACCTTCGCCGCGGCGATCGCCGCCGACTTCGCGAGCAGCCAGCCGCCGATGACGTAGCCGCACAGTTTCAGGTACGGCACGGACACCGCCAGGCCCACCTCGGGTCGCGAGGCGAGGGTGCGCAGCAGCGCCTGGGTCGCGCTCTTCAAGGCAGCCACCGCTCCGAGCGCCGCCTCACGCACTCCGAGTACGGCCGGGTCACCGCTCTCGCGCGAGCGCAGCTCGCGCTCCATTGCTGCGATCAGCTCGCCGATCGCCGCCCCGCGATCGCGCCCGAGCTTGCGGCCGATGAGATCGTTCCCCTGGATGCCGGTGGTGCCTTCGTAAATGGTGGTGATGCGCACGTCGCGCACGTACTGCGCGGCGCCGGTCTCCTCGATGTAACCCATGCCGCCGTGGACCTGCACGCCGGTGGCGGCCACCTCGTTGCCGATCTCGGTGCACCAGCCCTTGACGATCGGCGTGAGCAGCTCGCCCCGGGCCTGCGCGGTGCGACGCACTTTGCCGTCAGCGCTGTGGGCGGCGAGGTCGAACTGAAAGGCGGCGTAGAGCGTGAGCGCGCGGGAGGCCTCGGTCTGCGACTTCATCGTGAGGAGCATGCGCTTCACGTCCGGGTGATGGATGATGGGGACCGGGCCCGCGCCGGAGAGCGCCTTGCCCTGCAGGCGCGTGCGCGCCCACTCGGTGGCGCGCTGCAGGGCGCGCTCGCCGACCGCGTAGCCCTCGCTCCCCACCGAGAGTCGCGCGCTGTTCATCATGATGAACATGTACTCGAGCCCGCGGCCGGGCTCGCCCACCAGATCCGCCAGCGCACCCTGCTTCTCACCGAAGGCGAGCACGCAGGTCGGGCTCGCGTGGATGCCGAGCTTGTGCTCGACCGAGAGGCAGCGCACGTCGTTGCGCGCGCCGAGCGAGCCGTCGGGATTGACGAGCACCTTGGGCACGACGAACAGCGAGATGCCCCTGACGCCGGCGGGCGCGCCCTCGATGCGCGCGAGCACCATGTGCAGCGTGTTGGGTGTGAGATCGTGATCGCCCCAGGTGATGAAGATCTTCTGCCCGAAGAGCCGGTAGCGGTCACCGTCCGGCACGGCGCGCGTGCGCACCAGGCCGAGATCCGAGCCGGCCTGCGGCTCGGTGAGCACCATGGTGCCGGTCCACTCGCCGCTGATCATCCTCGGGAGGTAGCGCTCCTTCTGCGTCGCCGAGCCGCACAGCTCGAGCGCGTGCACCGCTCCGTGCGTCAGCATCGGACCCAGCTTGAAGGCGAGACAGGCCGAGCCCCAGAACTCTCCGGCCGCGGCCACCAGCGCGCGGGGTGCGGGCTGGCCGCCGAACTTCGGATCCGCCCCGAGCGCGGTCCAGCCGGCCGCCGCGAACTGGCGGTAGGCATCGCGAAAGCCGGGGGCCGTGACGACACCGTCGGGGGTCCAGCGCGCCCCGTGCAGGTCGCCCGGACGGTTGAGGGGCTCGAGCACGCCCTCGGCGAAGCGCGCCGCCTCTTCGAGCACCGAGCGTGCCAGCTCATCGGAATAGTCGGCGAGCTCGGCGGAAGCGGCGAGGCTGCCCGCGCCGAGGAGCTCCTCCAGCACGAAGCGCACTTCTCGTACAGGCGCACGATACATGGTCGGTCCCCCCTTGGACGCCCCGGTTAGTGTAGCGGCTGGGCGGGCCGCGGCCCGACTTCAGTGCGGCGCGAAGTCCTGCGTGCTCGGGTGGATCGGCGGGGGGCGCACGGGAACGGGCAGCGCCAGCGCGGGCACGATGTTCGCGGCCAGAAAGTCGACGAACTGCTGCACCCGGGGATCGGACTCGAGCGCCGCCGGATACAGGGCGTAAAGAGCGGCCGCCGGCGGTACGGTCCACTCGGACAGCACCGGCTTCAGCCGTCCGGTCGCCAGCCCCTGCCGGCACAGGAACTCCGGCAGAAGCCCCACACCGAGGCCCGCGGCCGTGGCGGCGTGCAGCACCGCCGGGTCATCGACGGCGAGCTTCGGGCGCAGCGGCACCTCGGCGCGCTGCGTCCCGCGCTCGAGCAGCAGCCGAAACTCGGGCAGCAGGGCGGCGTCGGGCGTGAGGAGGTCGTGGCCGCGCAGATCGTCCGGGCGCTCAGGCTGGCCCCGCCGCTGCAGATACGCAGGGGTCGCACAGAGCAGTGCGGGCGGCGCGCCGAGCAGGCGCTGCCGGGTGCTCCCGTCCGCGGGCGGACGGGTGCGGATCGCGACATCCCAGGCGCCCTCGGTCAACTGCTCGGCATCGAGCGCCACCTCGAGCGGCACGTGCGCGAACGCCTCGAGAAACCGCGGCACCAGCGGCGAGAGCAGCACCCGCCCGTAGGTGGGATCGGCGACCACGCGCAGCGGCCGCGCCTCGGGCTCCCTGAGCTTGGCGATCGCCGCGCGGGCGGCGTCGGTTTCCTCGCCGATCCGCCTGGCATGCGGGTACAGCAGCCGCCCTGCCGAGGTGAGCGCGATGCGCCGTGTGGTGCGCTCGAGCACCCGCACGCCAAGGGTCTTCTCGAGGTCGGCCACGGCACGGCTGACCGCCGCCTTGGGAACCGCCAGCGCACGCGCGGCCGCCGAGAAGCCATTGAGATCCACCACCTTGGCGAGCATGGCGAGCTGAGCCGGTGTCCAGATCAGGTTCATGACAGCCTCAATCAGGCGTTCGGGGAGCCGTATTGTTTCATCAGAGCTCGGTGGGGCGCCACCCTGGCGCGCGTAAGCGGATAAACTCACGCCCCCTCGGGCCAGACGGGCCGGCAATAGGCAAGGAGACTCTCTTATGAAGATCTCGATGCAGGCGCTCTCGGTGGAAGTGTTCGCGACCACTCTCGGAAATCTCTCCTCGATCCTCGAGAAGGGATTGGCGCACGCCACGCAGCGCAAGTTCGACCCGGCGGTGCTGCTCGACGCGCGCCTGGCACCCGACATGTTGCCGCTGACGCGGCAGGTGCAGATCGCCTGCGACCTCGCCAAGAATTCCGTCGCGCGGCTCGCCGCTCAGGAGCCGCCGCGCTTCGAGGACAACGAGACCTCCTTCGAGCAGCTGCGGCTGCGTATCGCGCGCGTGATCGACTACCTGAAGAGCGTGCCGGCGGACGCGCTCGCTGGCTCGGAAACACGCGACATCAGGGTGCCCACCGGGCAGCGCGCCTACGAGTTCAAGGGGCTGGAGTTTCTGCAGCGCTGGGCGATCCCCAACGTGTTTTTCCACGTCACGACCGCGTACGCGATCCTGCGGCATAACGGCGTCGAGCTCGGCAAACGCGACTTCCTCGGTGCGCTGCGCGAGGTGTAAGCACATACCCCCGGGCGCCTAGACCAATATGACAAACGGCGGGTGCCGACCGTCGCTGTTTGCAAACAGAACGCGAGAGAAATCACGGCGCCGCCCGCGCCGGACTGCCACTCTTATTGTTACTCAAGGCGGGCGCCGAGCCTGCCGGCGCTCTTTAGTCCCGGACAGGAAGCCCCTTGCGCAACAAAGCGATGGCCGCACGCCCGCCAGCGAACCCACCAGTTCTCGCGGTCGTGCCCACGCCCGCCACGCCGGCCACCGTGCCGACGCTCGGGCAGCAGCTGCGCGACGTGCTGCAGGGCCGGCGCCTGCATTCGGTCTCGGTCTCCGATCATGAGGCGAACGTGCTGTGGCTCAGCGAGGGCGCGCTGATCGGCCCCGATGAGCACGGCCTGGTGATCGAGGGCCTCCAGGCCCTCGCCGCGGAGCCGGCGAGGCGCTGCTACGAGACCGTTCTCGAAGACGGGCGTTTTGGTCTGCTCCTGCCGGTGCGCTCGCCGAGCGGCGATCTCCTCGGCGTCGCCATGGTCCTCGCTGACAGCAAGGCCATCGGCGACGACACGCAGGAGCGGCTGATGGCGGCACCGGTGCGCGCCATCATGCAGCGCCTCGCCGTGCTCATGAAGCCCGGGGCCCCGCCGGCCGAGGGCCGCGCGAGCCGCGGCGGACAGGCCACTGTACCGGCTGCGTCGACCGACGATCTGACGGAGGAGGAGCTCGCGCTCCTCGAGCTCGTTCCGGATATCGAGCCGCCCGGGCCGCCGCCGCGCGTACAGCCTGCACCTCGCGCCGCCGCCGCGCCGGCCGCCCCGCTGCAGAAGCCCGCCGCGGCGCGCGCCGTCGTGATCCCCCCGGCCATCTCACCCAGGCAGGTGGACGACATTCTCGAGTTCGATCTATCCCCCGCGAAAAGCCCGTTGCCGTCCCCGCGGCGACCGACCGGCTCCGCGGCCCGATCGAAGATCGACACCCAGACCGACATGATGACTCTCGAGTTCATCCTCGAGGAGCCGACCGCAGCGCCCGACGCGCCGTCCACGGCGCCCGCTGCGACCGCGGCGCCCGCTCCCGCCGCGGCGCCCGCCCCCGCCGCGACGCTCGCGCCCCCCGCGCGGTCCACAGCGCCCGCGCCCACTGCGCGGCCCGTAACATCCGAGGCGGCCGCGCCCCGCGCGGCACCGGCCGCAGCGGCGGTATCCGCCCCGCGGCGGGAAGCTGCCCCGTCCGCGGAGCCTGCGGCGGACGCAGCTCCACAGAGTGATCCCCACCTGGCACTCGAGGTGCTGCCGTACGTGAAGCTGCGCTCCGGGGGGCAGACCCGCCGCTTTCAGATCCAGGCGCGACTCTCGCCGCGCGCCGCGCAGTGCGACCCGGCGGTGCTGGATCTGCTGATCCTGCAGCGCGTCGTCGGCTGGCTTGCCGCGCATCGCACGGTGTGGAACTCCCAGCCCACGAGCTTCACCATCAATCTCTCGATCGCGACTCTCGAGGACGAGCGCTTCGCACATAAAGTGTCGGCGGAGCTCAACGCGCACGGGATCGCCGCCGAGACCCTCGGATTCGAGATCGCGGAGGCGCTCGCCACGCAGCGTCGCGCGCAGGTCGAGCGCTTCATCGCCCAGTGCGACAAGCTGGGCACTCCGGTGGTGATCGATGATTTCTCCTTCGATTCGCAGGTGCTGCCGCTGCTGCGCTCCAAGGCGGTGCGGCTGGTGAAGATCGATCCCAGGCTCACCGCCTCGGCGCTCAAGGACAAGTTCTGCCAGGCGCTCGTGGTCGCGACCGTGCAGGCGGCGAAGGTGCTCGGGATTCATTGCGCCGCCAAGCGGGTCGAAACGCAAGCGGCGGCGCAGTGGCTCGGCGCAATCGGCTGCGACCTGGCGCAGGGTGCAGCGCTCTCCGGCTCGAAATCGCTCGAGACGCTCCTCACCTCGCCCGACGCGACGGGGCTGACGACCCACGCCAACCGCCAGAAACTGTTTAACGATCAATAACTTGAAGAACTTGGGCGCCGCGGTCATCCCGCCGCGGCCTTCCAAACCCGGCTGCGACGAGACGAGGCGGCGGCGCGCCCACTTAAGCGGCCGAGGGAACGCCGGATGCCCTAAGCTTCGTGTGGTGCGCGCGTGGCGCGAACCGGGATCGCCGCGCGGTGCCCGTCATGAAGCCGCGCGGTGCCCGTCATGAAGATGCCGACGCTCGAGCAAATCCGCACCAACCGCAACGTGCTGTTCTGGAGTCTGCACGCGGCCGGCTGGGCCGCCTACGGCATCACCCAGTACTTCGGCGCGCTGCTCTACGAGAAGCCCTCGAGCTATGCGCGCGTGATCGCGGTCGCGGCGATCTCGGGTTTCATCCTGTCGATGCCGATGCGTTACATCTACCGGCGGCTGTGGGGCCGGCCGCCGCGCGCCCTGATCGTGAACGTGCTCGCGACCTGCTACATCACCGCTCTCGCACTGCGCATCGTCATCAATCTGTCCTACAAGTGGTTCGTCGAGCCCGACTGGCAGGCGCAGACGCTGTTCGAGCTCTTCGGCGGCGCGCTCTCCACGACCTACCTGCTCCTGTGCTGGAGCGTGCTGTACTTCGGCATCAAGTCCTTCGAGTCGCAGCGCAAGCATGAGCAGGCGATGCTCAAGGCGGTGGCGCTGGCCCAGGAGGCGCAATTGAAGATGCTGCGCTACCAGCTCAATCCCCACTTCCTCTTCAACACGCTGAATGCCATCTCGACGCTGATCCTCGACAACCAGAACCGCAAGGCGAACCACGCGGTGACGCGGCTGTCTGAGTTCCTGCGCTACACCCTCGACCAGGACCCGATGAAGAAGGTCACGCTGCGCCAGGAGATCGAAGCGCTGGATCTGTACCTCGGCACCGAGCGGCTGCGCTTCGGCGAGCGGCTGCGGCTCGAGTACGCGATCGAGGAGGCGGCGCTGAATGCGCTGGTGCCGAGCCTGCTGCTGCAGCCGCTGCTCGAGAACTCGCTGAAGTATGCGGTGTCGGCGCGCGAGCAGGGAGGACTGGTCAGGATCGAAGGCCGCGTCCGCGAGGGGCTGCTCGAGCTGTCGGTGATCGATGACGGGCCAGGCCTGCGGGAGGGCGCGACGACGGGCGAGCGCCGCGGCGTCGGTCTCTCCAACACCCGCGAGCGGCTCGCGGTGCTCTACGGCGAGAACCACCGCTTCGCGGTGCTCAGCCGCCAGCCGGGGCTGCGGATCGAGATGGCGCTGCCGCTCGAGTCCGCCGCGGCCGGCCCACAGGCCGCGGCGAAGCCGCAGGCGGTACCCGCCGGAGCCGCGCGGGGAGCGCGCGCATGAAAATCCGGACCCTCATCGTCGACGACGAGGGGCTGTCGCGCCGCGGGGTCGAGCTGCGCCTGCGCAACGCGGCCGATTTCGAGATCGTCGCGCAGTGCGCGACTGGCCGCGAGGCCCTCGCGGCCATCCAGCAGTACAAGCCGGACCTCGTGTTCCTCGACATCCAGATGCCCGGTATGTCGGGTTTCGAGGTGCTGGCGCACCTGCCGCAGGAGTCGCTGCCGGTGGTGGTGTTCGTCACCGCCTACGACCAGTACGCCATCCAGGCGTTCGAGGCGCGTGCGGTGGACTACCTCCTGAAGCCGATCGACGATGCGCGCTTCACCGCGACACTCACACGGGTGCGCGAGCACGTGCGCGCCCGCACCGCCGCCGATCAGCGCGACCGCCTGCTCGAGATCATCGCGGAGATCACCGGCTGCGGCGAGCTCGCGCTCGATGAGCTGCTCGCGCGCGGCCGCAAGGCAATCGACGGGCGGCACCCCGAGGTGCTGCCGATCCGGCAGGGACGCGAGACGGTGCGCGTGTCGGTGGCGTCGATCGAGTGGATTGACGCCGCCGGCGACTACATGTGCATCCACGCCGCGGGCAACACGCACATCCTGCGCGGCACCATGAAGGAGCTCGAGGAGATCCTCGATCCGAGGCTGTTTCAGCGCGTGCACCGCTCGACCATCGTCAACCTGCGCCTGGTGAAGAGCCTGCGCGCGCACATGAACGGCGAGTACTTCCTCACGCTCGAGGGCGGGCACGAGCTCAAGCTCTCGCGCACCTATCGCGACAAGGTCGAGTATTTCCTGAGCAGCTCGGCCGGCTGAGAGTCGTGACGCAGTTCGCACTCGGGCGAGCCCGCGGCGGCAACTGAGAGCTGCGTCACGAACCGAGCGAGGCACGTCGCGATGTGTGAGCCATCGCGAGGTCGTGTCGGCGACAGGTTGCTTAGATATGTCTCCATATGGAACCCGCCCCTCGCCCGCCGCTGCAGCCGTTCGCCGAGCTGCCCGTTGAGGAGCCGCTGGATGCCGGCGTGCCGCCCCGGGAGCCGCCCGCTGCGGCGGCCGGCGCTCCCGCAGCGCCAACTTCCGCGGGCGCCGTCGAGCCGTCGGAGGACGCGGACGAGGCGGACCTCAACTTCACGGATCCGGAGCTGTTTCTCGCGCCGGACGATCCCGCGGGAGCCGCCCCGGCGGTCAGCCTGGCCGAGGCGCCCAAACCGCCTCAGGCTCCGCTTACGCTCGCCCTCGAAGACCCGATCATCGACGAGCTGCTGACCACCCCTGCACTGCCGGCGAAAGCCACGATCCGCAGCGCGCCCGGCGCGACCCCCACGGCCGCGAGGCCTGTGGCGAGTGCGACCCCGCTTTCCCGGGGCCCCTCGAAGCCTCCCGCGGGTGAGCCGGCCGCCCAGGCCACACGGCCGGCTGCTGCCGCTGCGCCCGCGCGGGTGCCGGTTGCGAAGACCGCGACGCTCGCCGCCGCGGCCGTGAAGCTCGCCGCCGCGACCGCAGCCCGATCCGCGGCCCCGGCCAGGCCTCCTTCCATTCCCGCCGCCCCGACCGTCCCCGCGCCGCGCGCACCGGCCGCACCGGCGGCTCCGCCCAAAGCCGTGGCGCCCCAGGCCCCGCGGGCGGAAGCGCCGAATCTCGCCAGCTGGGCGAGCGCGAGGGCCTCGGCCTCGATGACCCGACCGGCCCCGACACCCGCGCTCGCACCAGCGCCGGCCTCGAGGAGCCCGACGCTCAAGGCCGTCGCTTCCGCCCCGGCACCGCGGGCCACCCCGCCGTCCGCGACCGCGCCAGCCCCGGCCGCACCAGCGCCGACCACCTCTCCGCCCATGGATCGGGACTTCATTGCCCGGAACCAGATTGTCGAGCGCTATCTGTCGGGGCGGCTGCCGCTGAAGGGCGCAACGGATTTCGAGCGCTTCTGCCGTGAGCATCCGGAGCTGCTGGACGAGATCGGACTGCCGGAGAGAGTGAACGCGGGACTGCGGCTCCTCGAGGCGAGCGGCAAGCCCGAGCCGTGGCAGGAGTCCGCCCGCCCGTTCTGGCAGAAACCTCAGGTGACCCTCGGGCTCGCCGTCGGGGTGGCGATCCTCGGCCTTGCGCTCGTGGTCGCCTGGGGCGCCACCGTCAACAAGGATCATCGAATCGCCGCCCTCGAGAAACAGGCGTACGAGCGGGCGCTCGATCCGGCGACCAGCACGCGCGAGATCCGGCTGCTGCCGAGCCGCTCGGGCGCCTCCGCCGCGCCCGCCATCACCATCGGCGGCGCCAATGCGCAACTGGCGGATTTCAAGATCGACGAGTCGCGCTCGCCTTATCACTCGTTCCGGGTCACCATCGATCGCATCGATCAGGGACGGGTCGCCGTCATCACGAACCTGACGAAGGATTCCAACGGCCACCTGCGCGTGGCGCTCAACAGCTCGGCCCTCGGTCCCGGCAACTACCAGCTGACCATCGAAGGGATCGGCTGGCGCGGCGATCCCGAGCCGGACTCCTGGATCACGATCGGCATCACGCGCTGACGGCCCTCCCGGGGGCTCGCAGGGCGCTGCAGGTCAGTCGCGGGGCGATCCGGGGTTCTTCTCGAACTCGATCGACTGAACGACCCCGTCTGCGATCTTCATAACGGCGGGAAACTGCCTCGTCGGCTCACCGCACTTCGCGAGCACGTAGGAGGCGTCGGCCCCCACCTCGATCAGCACGGAGCCGCAGCGCAGCGTGTCCGCGAGAGCCGGCTGGATCATCAGGGTGACCGCCAGGATGAACAAAAGTCGCATGCCCGCTCCCTGCCGGCCCAGCTCGATATCCAACATCGCAAAGCGCGACTCTAGCGCAAAGCAACTCATCCGGTGCGTGGTATCGCGCTCGGTATGCCCCTGGACGTCCTCGGCGCACCGCTCGGCCGTGACCGTGCTAAGCCCGCAGCGTGCTGAGCGGCGGCTGATTGACGACGCTGCGCGTGGCGAGCCATCCCCCGGCCGCCACCAGCAGCGCCCCGCCCACGACCCCCTCGGCCCAGGGCATGAGCTCCGGGGCATAACGCAGCTCCAGCCAGTGCGTCGTGAGGAAGTACGCGCCGACGGTCGCGCCGACCGCGGCGAGGAGCCCCGAGAGGCTGCCGAGAGTCGCGAACTCCGCGAGCACTCCCTGCACCACCGTGGCGCGACTCGCGCCGAGCGTACGCAGCATGGCGCTCTCATAGCGACGCTCGTCGCGACTCGACTGCACCGCGGCCAGGAGCACCGTGAGCCCGGCGAACAGCGTGAACATGAACACGCTCTCGACCGCGAGCGCCGCCTTGTCGAGCACCGAGCGCACCTGTGCGAGGAGCTCGTCGATGTCGAAGATCGACACGCTCGGGAAGCGGCGCGCGAGCTGCGCAAGCGAGCGGGCCGCCCCGGGCGCGAAATACGCGCTCGTCAGGTAGGTGCCGGCGGCACCCTCCAGCACCCCGGGGGCGAACACGATGAAGAAGTTCGGCTGAAAGGTGTCCCACTTCACCTTGCGAATGCTCGCTACCCTCGCCTCGAGCGGCTCGCCCGCGATGTCGAAGGTCAGCCGATCCCCGACCTCGACGCCGAGCGCTTCCTGGAATTCGGTGGCGAGCGACACCAGGGGCTTCCCGAAGTCCTCCGCGGTCCACCAGCGGCCGGCGATGATGCGGTTGTCGGGCCCGAGCTCGGACGTCCAGGTGAGGTTCTGCTCGCGGGTGGCGAAGCCCTCCTCGCCGCCGTGCCCCGGGCGCAGCGCCTCGACGGGGCGAGCGTTGATGGCGGTCAGTCGTCCGCGGATCATCGGCAGCACGCGCGTGGTGCGGGCGCCCTGCGCCGCGAGGAAGCGCACGAAGTCCTCGCGGACCGCGGGCGGGATGTTGATGAAGAAGTAATTCGGAAGATTCGGCGGCAGGGTGCGCTGCCAGTCGCCGTTCAGATCGTCGCGCAGGATCGACAGCAGCAGCAGCGCCATGATGCCGGTGCCGAAGGCCACCAGCTGCACCACGCTCTCGGCGCGCCGCCGGCTCAAGTTCGCGACGCCAAAGCGCCACGCGACTCCGACCCGGCCGCGCAGCCGCCCGGCGAGCGCCACGAGCGCGAGGCCCGCGAGCGTGAGAGCCAGGACGAAGACGACGAGCGCGGCGGTGAAATACCCGAAGAGCCTCGCATCGGGCACCACCCAGTAGATGAGCAGCAGCACCACGCTCACCGCGGGGCCGAAGGCCAGCAGCACCACCAGCGGCGGCGGGCCGAGGTCGCGCCTCAGCACGCGCAGCGCCGGCACGCGTGCCAGCTGCAGCAGCGGCGGCAGGGCGAAACCGGCCAGCACCGCGATCGCGGTCACGAAGCCGATGGCGAGCGGCGTGAGGCTCGGGGCCGGGAGCTCCGTAACCGCGAGGAGTCCGCGGATGGTGCGCAACAGCCACTCCTGCGCGAGGAATCCCAGCGCGGCACCGCAGGCGAGCGCGGCGAGCGCGAGCGCGAGCAGCTGCAGCACGGACACCGTCAGCGTGAAGCTGCGGGTCGCGCCGAGTGTCTTGAGGAGCGCCACCGTATCCAGATGCCGGCGCACGTAGGCGCGCGCCGCCATGGCGACCGCGATCGCGCACAGGAGCACGCTCACCAGGCTCGCGAGACTCAGGAAACGCCCGGCGCGCTGCACCGCGTTGCGGATCTGAGGGCTCGCCTCGGTAATGTCGCGCAGCCGCTCGCCCGGGCCCTTGTGGGCGGTGAGCCAGGCCTTGAAGTCGTCGATGCGCGTGCGCTCGCCCGCGAACAAACCGCCATAGCTCACGCGGCTGCCTGGCTGGATCAGGTGGGTCGACGGCAGATCGGCGGCGTTCATGAGGAGATTGGGCGCGAGCTCGGCGAACGTGCCGCTCTGGTCGGGCCGGGAGATCAGCACCTGCGTCACGGTGAGGCTTGCCGTGCCGATCGAGAGCTGCGAGCCCACGCGCCCGCCGATCGCCGCGAGCAGCTTCGAGTCGGGCCACGCCTGCCCGGGCGCGGGGATGCCGCGCGCGGGCGCACCGCGCGCGAAGGGCTCACCGGCCACCAGGACGCGCCCGCGCAGCGGATAGCCGGCGGTCACCGCCGCGAGGTTGGTGAGCTGGCCGGCATCGCCGTTGAACACTACCGAGAGCAGATTGGTGCTATGCGAGGAGCGCAGCCCGCGGCGCGCGGCCTCGGCGAAATACGCATCGCTCAAGGGCTGCGGCGAACCGAGCCGGATGTCCGCCGCCAGCACCGTGCTCGCCTGCAGCGCGACCGCGGCGCTGATGCGGCTCACGAGAAAGCCGACGCCGGTGAGGGCGGCGACCGCGACGATGAGCGCGAGCAGCAGCACGCCGAGCTCGCCCGAGCGCCACTCGCGCGCGAGCGTCCGCAGCGCGAGCCGCAGCGCCCTCACAGCACGCGCCCCGCATCCATCCGCACCACTCGCGCGCAGCGCCCGGCGAGCTCCCGGTCGTGCGTGACCAGCACCAGCGTGGTGTGGGCGTTGGCATTGAGCTCGAACAAGAGCTCTCCGACGCGCGCGCCGGTGACGGTGTCGAGATTGCCGGTCGGCTCGTCGGCGAACAGCACCGCGGGCTGCGTCACGAACGCCCGCGCGAGCGCCACGCGCTGCTGCTCGCCGCCGGAGAGCTGGCGCGGATAGTGGCCGGTGCGCTCACTCAGCCCGACGCGGCGCAACGTCTCGGCGGCGGCGCGCCGCGCATCGCCCCGGCCCGCCAGCTCCAGCGGCAGCATCACGTTCTCGAGCGCCGTGAGCGCCGGGATCAAATGGAAGGACTGGAACACGAATCCGACGCGCTGCGCCCGCAATCGCGCGCGACCGTCCTCATCGAGTCGGGTGAGATCCTGGCCCTCGAGGAGCACCCGTCCGCGCGTCGGCAGGTCGAGCCCGGCGAGCAGCGCGAGCAGCGTCGACTTGCCCGCGCCCGAAGGCCCGGTCACGGCGACCGACTCGCCCGCGAGAATCTCGAGCGACACCTGATCGACGATGGTCAGCGCGCCTTCGGGACTGCTAACCTGCTTGCAGAGATTTTCCGCCTGGAGAACGTGGTTGCGGCTCGTGAGCGCCTGGGCGCTGGGCTTGGGGTTGGTATTCATCGCGCTCCGGACCGCGGTGGCCTCCGACCATACGATCCTCGTATTCGGCGACAGTCTGAGCGCCGCATATGGAATCCGGCCGGAGCAGGGTTGGGTTGCGCTGCTCACGCAGCGACTTCACTCACAAGGGTACGGATACCAGATCGTCAACGCCAGCGTGAGCGGCGAGACTACCAGCGGCGGGGTTGAACGGCTGCCGCGGGCATTGCAGCTGCACCGGCCGGAGACGGTGATCCTGGAGCTCGGCGCCAACGACGGGCTGCGCGGACTGCCGCTCGGCGAGACCCGCGAGAACCTCGCGCGCATGGTGGGCCTGGCGCAGGCGGCCGGGGCACGCGTGCTGCTGGTCGGCATCCGCATTCCGCCCAACTACGGGCCGCGCTACACGGAGGGCTTCGCGCGTATATTCCCCGAGTTGGCAAACCAATATCATCTGCCGCTCATACCGTTCCTGCTGGAGAAGGTGGCCCTCGATCCGACCCTCATGCAGGCCGACGGCATGCATCCAAACGCTTCGGGCGAGCCGCCGATCCTGGACACGGTCTGGCCGCACCTGAAGCCGCTGCTCAAGAAGAACCGGTGAGGCGGGGGCGTCGATGGACAGAGTCTGGCTGAAGTCATATCCGCCCGACGTGCCGGCGGAAGTCGAGCCCGCGCAGCTGCGTTCGCTGAAACAGCTGCTGGAGCAGGCCTGTGCCCGGCACGCCGCACGCGTCGCCTTCGTCCAGATGGGCACGGAGCTCAGCTACGGGAAGCTCGACGAGCTGACGCGAGCCTTCGCCGCCTGGCTGCAGCAGGCGGGCTTCCGGAAGGGCGATCGCATCGCCGTCATGCTGCCGAACACTCTGCAGTACCCGATCGTGCTCTTCGGCGCCCTGCGCGCCGGGCTGATCGTCGTCAACACCAGTCCGCTCTACACCGCGCCCGAGCTGCTGCACCAGCTGAGCGACTCCGGGGCGACCGCCATCGTGGTGCTGGAGAACTTTGCGCACGTGCTCGAGCAGGTGCTCCCTCGCACGCAGGTGAAGCGGGTGCTGGTGACCGCGGTGGGAGACTTCCTGAAGTTCCCCAAGTCGCACATCGTGAACTACGTGGTGCGCCGCGTGCGCAAGCAGGTGCCGCGCTGGAGCATTCCGGCGGCGATCCCTCTCAAGAGCGCCGTCGCCGCCGGACTCGGGCTGCCGCTCGCGCCGGTGGACGTCGGCCCCGACGACCTGGCGTTCCTGCAGTACACCGGCGGCACGACCGGAGTGGCGAAGGGAGCCATGCTCTCGCACGGCAACGTGAGCATCAATGTGCTGCAGGCACAGGCCTGGCTCGGGAAGCGTTTCGAGGACGAGCCCGCCGTGCTGATCACCGCGATCCCGCTCTATCACGTGTTCGCGCTCTCCGCGAACTGCCTGCTCTTCGCGCGCCTCGGGTGGAAGAACGTGCTGATCATCAATCCGCGCGACCTGCCGGCGATGATCGCCGACCTGCGCAGGCATCCCTTCAAGTTCATAAGCGGCGTCAACACGCTCTTCAACGCGCTGCTGCACGCGCCGGGCTTCGGACGGCTCGATTTCAGCCAGCTGAAGGTGACGCTCGGCGGCGGCATGGCGGTGCAGGCAACCGTCGCGCAGCGCTGGAAAGAGGTGACGGGCTGCGTGCTCACGCAGGCCTGGGGTCTCACCGAGACCTCGCCCGCGGCCTGCATCAATCCGACCGGCGAGCCGTTCAACGGCTCGATCGGCCTGCCGATCCCATCCACCGAGGTCACGATCAAGGACGACGACGGTCGGGACCTCGAGCTCGGGAAGATCGGCGAGATCTGCGTCCGCGGCCCGCAGGTGATGCGCGGCTACTGGAATCGCCCCGACGAGACCGCCAAGGTGATGCTGCCCGGAGGGTGGCTGCGCACCGGCGACGTCGGCCACATGGACGCGCGCGGGTTCGTGTACATCGAGGACCGCAAGAAGGACATGATCCTGGTGTCCGGATTCAACGTATACCCGAACGAAGTGGAAGCGGTCGCCGCCACGCACCCCGGGGTCCTCGAAGCCGCGGCGGTCGCCCAACCCGACGAGCACTCCGGCGAGGTCGTCGCGCTGTTCGTGGTGCGCAAGGACCCGGCGCTCAGCGAGAGGGACATCATCGAGCACTCCCGCAAATCTCTCGCCGGGTACAAGGTGCCGAAGCACGTGTACTTCAGAAGCGAGCTCCCGAAGTCAAACGTCGGCAAGATTTTGAGAAAGGCGTTGAGAGAGGAGTTAGGTAGGGCTCAGTGACCCATCTGATGCGGAAGCGAACGATAACGCTGCTTGGAGGCTATGTACGCGTAGGTGTGGATCCCGGCTCGCACCGTTCCATCCGTGCACCGTCGAGGAGACCGTCGGGCACGCCTGGACTCGAGCCAGTCGTTGACAGTCCTCAAAAAGGTGCGTCCCTGCATCTGGGTGAATTTCTGGAAGGCCACGACGTGCCTACGCGGAAGATCAGGAACCTCAGCAACTCGTTCGATCAAGGGCGCAGGGTGTCGACGTCCGTTGACGTTTTCCCCGACAGTTTCCAACAGCGTTGAAAGAGCACGCATTGCGTGCTGCACCACGAGTGGGTCCTGCGCGGAAAGCACGGCGGCGTCGCTAGCCGGTTTGTACAAGCCACGTCCGCAAGGCACCACTAAGCGAAGCTTCCTAAGACGTCGCGCAATGTGTACAGCGTTCTCGCGCCCATGTTGGAGTCTTATAAGCGCCTCGACACTCGGTGCAGGCCCAAGGAAACGAACGGCTCTCGGGACGGCCCTAGCATTCATGTAACGACGGTCACGATGCCATGCATCCAAGACTAGTGCCGCAGTCACGAGACCACCCGACTCCGCGGATTGCGCTAAGCGCACTCGCGCTTCGGCTTGTTTGACTGCACGCGCACAAACTGCCATTAGGTCCTCAGGTTGAATTCCACCTGTGAGCATGAGATCAAAAATCGAAACGAGTGACGCAAAGGAGTCGAGTTCAAGACGCTTTGAGAACTTAGTTGTCATATTGAGCCCTCTCCCCTTAAGCCGCGGTCGGCACGCGCTCTGCCGTAAATCAGCGAGTTCCGCGAGGGTTGCCTGCCCGGTTTTCAGCCAATAGGACGGTAACTGTAAAGGAATAGGCCGAATTTCGGGTTCTCGTTGGTAATGTCACTTGTGTCCCGAGCGACTGACCAAGACCGTCCAGCATTGCCCTCACGCTTGAAGCGCATCGTTCACGTACGATGGCTAAATCAACCTCGCCCTCCACCGAAAAGCTAAGTCGGTAAATGGATGAAGACGCTGCTGCGCTTCTGTTGCTTGATGCTGCGATTCTGATCCCATCCAGCAAGGCAGGGAGTACAGGCGATAAGAAGCCAATATCTTGGCGTCGCTCGAAGCGAATGGAGGGCTGCAGCTGCACGGTATCGTTGTCTTCGACGACCGCGCGAATTCTAAGCAATTCATCCAAGACCGCCCGGTGCGGTATGTCGCCTCCATATTTTTTCACGAGACCGGTGAACGAACTGCGCGAGCCAGCGATCGTCAGGCGCTTAGGCTTGCCGTCCCTGTCGGCGAACTTTCGATCTGTTCGCCAACCAGCAATGACCCTCCCTACCGGCGTCTGATCGACATGCACTGAATCAAGTACATCCCGGCTCAATAGTCGTCTCACGTCAGATCGACTTAAGCCCGTCTGGGCCGCTACCCTCGAGTGGTTAATCCTGCCATTCCGACGTTTCGCCGCGTCAGCTGCAACTTGCACAAAAGCAGAGCGCGCGAGTTCGCCAAAGCTCTTAGGCGTCATTCCCCGTGGCAGAAGTACAAATGCTAGCTCTGTGAGCAGGCTCTGCAGAACAGAGGTTCCTCGCGGAGATACTAGATTGGATTTTTCGCGATGTTCTCTACCGGAAGGTCGGACGTGCTTCATCTACCGCGCGCGGTCTCGTGCATAGCAGGCGCTTGCGACGCTTATGC
>Ga0209686_1000420_pt1 | contig 22076 bp, 28 predicted proteins | sample GraSoiAngelo_126_FD_185883 | JGI IMG/M metagenome (GOLD analysis project Ga0209686, IMG submission 185883) | Grasslands soil microbial communities from the Angelo Coastal Reserve, California, USA - 14_0927_09_20cm (SPAdes) (version 2) | ecosystem: Environmental > Terrestrial > Soil > Grasslands ...
GATCGACGATCACCAGGTTGCCGTAGCCTGTGAACTGATCGGCGAAGGCGACGGTGCCGTCGTGCACCGCGCGGACGGCCTCGCCTTCGGCCAGCGAGAGCTCCATGCCGCTGCTCGACTGCCGGCCGAAGCGCTTCATGACTACGCCGTCCGCCGGCCAGGGCAGGGCGCCCTGGAACGGACGAAGGGGCAAGCCGACGGCAGGCGCCGTTCGCCCCGCGGCCATCTGCGCGACCGACGATTGCAGCCGCTGCTGCGCTTCCTGGAGCTCGCCCGAGAGTTGTGCGTTCAGATCGCGCCTCGCATCGATGGCGGCGACGCGCGCCGTACGCGCGCCGACGGCGCGCTCGACCGCCGCGCGCGCATCGCGCGCGCGCGATTGCAGAGCCCGCAGCTCGGCGACGCGGGCTTCGAGCGCCTTGCGCTCGCGCGCGAGCGCCGCCACGGTGCGGCGGTGTTCTTCGATGCGGTCGCGATCGATCCGTCCGAGCGCCGACGCCGTGCGGTACGCGCGTCCCAGCTGCCGCAGATCGTCGACGTCGAGCAGCAGCCGCCAGTAGCCCGCGCGGCCCATCTTGTACAGCTGCACGAGGCGCGCTTCGACGTCGGGACGCTGCCGATCCGCCTCCCCCTGCAGCGCCTGCGCGCGCGCGGTCGTCGCGTCGAGCTGACGCTGAACGCCGCCGGACTCCGCCTGGATCGCGGCGAGCTTTTCCGCTTTGATTTGTCGATCCAGTTCGAGCTTGCGGAGCTCAACGAGCAGCGTCTGCTCCTGCGAAGCGAGCGCTTCCGCCTCGCGCTGGAGCGCCGCGAGACGATCCGCCGCGCGCTTCGACAAGGCTTCGGTCTGGGCGCGGTCGGCCGGCGGGGGCGCCGGAGGCTGAGCGTACACAGAAACGGTGACAGTCACAGTTACCGCCAGAAGTGTGACGGTCACTGTTTTCAGAACTGTGAGTGTCACCGTTTCGGAGCCTCTAGAACAGGGATTTGCCATCGATGTCGGTAGGAATGGTGACGCCGAAATATTTCAGTACGGTCGGGGCGATGTCGATGATGCGCGGAGTCGTCGTCCCAATCGGGCGATTCGAGACGAGCACGCCGGACGTGATCGCGTAGTCGTACCCGCCGTGATCGGCGCTCCACTTTTTCGTGTTCGGGTACACGATCCCCTGCGGCGATCCCCCGAGCGTCGTCTGCCACGAGACTCGATAGCCGTCGTTCATGCCCACCTGGAGCTCCGCGGCATTCTGCAGATAGCCGCCGGAGTAGATGTCGTCGCGTTTGTAGACGGCGCGGATGATCGGCGTGCCGTCCTCCGGATCGTTCAGCGTCAGCAGCTTCGCGCTCAATTCCCCGGCGAGCTGCTTCGCCTCGGCTCCGGGACTGACGATCCCTTTGGATTCACGGCCGCGCAGGTTGAAATAGATCTGGCCGATGCCCATCGCGTAGGCGCGCGTGCGGCTCCAGTCCACGTTCTCCCAGAACGTGCCGCCGCCGAAGAGATCCGCGAGCTTCTTGTCGCCCGGCTGCTGTCCCTGCAGCACCATGTAACCCTGCTGCACGAGCCACGTATCGAGGTTCACGGCCTTCCGCCATGAATGGAACCCGTGATCCGACACCACGAGAACGGCCACGTCAGGGCCGATGCGCCTGACCACTTCGCCAACGAAGTCGTCGGCGCGGCGGTAGACCCGTTCAATCGCGTCGCCGAACGCGGCGGCGAGCTTCGCGTCGTACATCGGATGCTTTGGATCCGTCAGCCGCCACATCATGTGCTGCACGCGGTCGGTGGACTCGATGACGCCGACGAGCACGTCCCAGTTCTTCGCATCCACGCGATCGAGAATCACCTTCGCGCGATCGTTGAAGGCGACGAACAGATCGTCCATGAACGTTTTCTCGTCCATGCGATCCTCGTTGAGCGGCCACGTCGCTTCGGCCCATCCAAGCGTCCGGTAGTACCCGAGGCGCTTGAACAGCTCGCCGGCAAAAGCTTCTGGGTATGAAATCGGCAGCGGCGGATTGTCCGGCTTGAAGTTGACGGGGGACACGTAGAGCTGCAGCTCGTTCCCCGCATTCATCAACAGCATTTGCGCCATGCCGTGCAGCCGCACGAGCATGTTGATCTTGAACGTGAGGTCGATCCACGGAGACCACTGGCCCTGGATCAGCCTGATGGATTCCCCTTCGATCTCGACGGTCGCCGCTTTCGCACCGCGATCCCACCGGATCGTGAACGGGACGTGCACGTCCTGGATGGCCTGGAGCTCGGCGAGCTCCGCGCGGTCGGCGTCGCTCAGCGTCGGTCCTTTCCGTCGAATGGCCTCGATCTTCTGGCGCACGAGCGGGTTCGGGGGGCCGACGAGCTCGGCATTCGCGACATCTCCCTCGAACACCAGGCGTCGCAGGATGCCGCCCATCTCCGTATTGCCTTCCTCGTAGCGGCTCAGATCCGTGGCGTAGTACGAGAAGGTTCCCATCGTCCCGCGTATGTCGGGTAGCGGAAGTCCCGCGAGCATCTCGCCATTCGGCACCGTCTCGGGCGGAAACGTCACCGGGACGGTGAGGACGCTCGACTGCACGCCGGCCTTTCCCGCAGTGACCCAGAACGATGTGCCTCCACGAATCGATTCGAGCTTCGGTTTCGATGTCGGGATGTAGTTGAACAGGAACGTCGGCGGCGTACGCTTCACCATGCCGAGATCCGGCAGGTACGTCGTGATGTCGCGGACAAGGAAATCGTAGATGTTGTGCTTGCCCGCGTTGACGCCCGTCGCAAACGACGCCCATGCCGTCGGCGATTCCGGGGAATGTGTGGTCGCCAGGGGGAACATGCCCCCTTTCTTGGCGAGCGCGGACAGATGGGGAAGCTTGCCTTCGTGCATCCAACGCTCGACGAGCTGCGGGTCCATGCCGTCGAAGCCAAGAATCACGAGCTTCTGCGCGTACTGCGATGGGCCTCGACGCGGGCCGCCGCCGCACGCGACGAGCAGCGCCATCGCGACACTCGTAGTGAGAATGCCGAGGGCACTCGTGAGCGCGAGGAGCCTTCCGGATGAGCGCATGGATCGGCAAATTATAGCGTGTGCTACGCTCGATTTCGTGCGCGCGCTCGGAATAGATTACGGCGAGCGGCGGATCGGCCTCGCGCTGTCGGATGCCACGGGACTGATCGCCTCGCCGTGGAAGACGGTCGCCAACGATGCAAACGTGGGCAAGGCCGCCGAGCGTCTCGCGGCAGAGATCCGCGCCCTGCAGACGGACGATTCCGGGATCGGTGCCATCGTCCTCGGGCTGCCGCGGCGTCTGAGCGGCGAGCCCAACGCGCAGACTGCCCGGGTTCAGAAGCTCGCCGATCTGCTGGCGACGATGATTGTGATCCCGATTACGTTTCAGGATGAGCGGCTGACGAGCCGCGAGGCGGAGGAGCGTCTTTCGGCGCGGGAGCGCGATTGGCGCCGCCGGAAAACCCGGGTCGATGCGCTGGCGGCGGCGATCATTTTGCAGGATTACCTCGACAGCCGGCCGCGTCCCGTGGCTGCCGAGGAGAGCGACTCCCAGTGAAACGTTTTGCGGCGTTCGTCTTCATTCTCGTGCTCGTGGGCGCGGCGGCCGGCGCGTGGCTCTACATCGGGGTCAGCCGTCCATATAAAGGTTACGAGGCGGCGGAGCAGTTCGTCGACATTCCCGCCGGTGCGGGACCGAGCTCGATAGGCCGGCGGCTCGCTGACGCGGGCGTCGTGCGCGACGTCAACAGCTTCAGGTTCGCGGTGTGGCTGTCGCGCCAGGGACGGCGTCTGCAGGCGGGGGAGTATCGCTTCGATCGTCCGGTCTCGGCTCGCGAGGTCGTCGACAAGATCGCGCGCGGCGAGGTCTACGTGCTGCCGATCACGTTCCGCGAGGGACTGACGATCAAGCAGATGGCGTCGTTGTTCGAGAGCAGGGGATTTGGCCCCGCGGACGCGTTCGTGCGCGCATCGAAGAACGTCGATCTCGTGCGCGCGCTCGATCCCGAGGCGCAGGATCTCGAAGGCTACCTGTTTCCCGAGACTTATTCGCTGCCACGCAAGGCGACAGCCGATCAACTCGTCGCTCGCATGGTGTCCGCGTTCGAGAAGGCGCTGACACCGGATATCCGAGACCAGGCCTCGGCGCGCGGCATCGGCCTGCGGCAGCTCGTGACCCTCGCGTCAATCGTGGAGAAGGAAACCGGTAGTCCAGCCGAGCGTCCGCTGGTTGCCGCGGTCTACGCGAACCGTCTCAGGATCGGGATGGGACTGCAGTGCGATCCGACCGTGATCTACGCGCTCGATCGCGTGGGCCGTTACCACGGGAACCTGACGCGCGAAGACCTTCACTTCGATTCGCCTTACAATACCTACCGCTATTCGGGCCTGCCGCCCGGACCGATTGCCTCGCCCGGGCGCGCCTCGCTCGCCGCGGCGGCGGCACCGGCTGACGTTCCCTACATTTATTTCGTCAGCCGCAACGACGGGTCGCACGCCTTCGCGACCACGCTCGACGAGCACAACCGCAACGTGCAGCAGTATCAGCGCCAGTACTTCATCGACAGGCGCCGGGAAGCCCAATAGGGGTTCACGGTTCACGGTTCACGGTTCACGGTTCACGGTTCACGGGTTCACGGGTTCACGGGTTCACGGGTTCACGGGTTCACAGGTTCGGTTCATCGTTTTCGAAACCTTGAACCTTGAACCTTGAACCTTGAACCTTGAACCTTGAACCTTGAACCATGAACCGTGAACCGTGAACCGTGAACCGTGAACCCGTTAGGGCGTGCTCCCACCCCATCGGAGCTTGCTGCGCAGCACTTCGAAGTACGTGCGGTTCGCCGCTTTGATGATCTGAAGCGATCGTGGCGCGCGGCGGACGCTGACGATGTCGCTCGATTGGAGCGGAAAGCCGGACTGCCCGTCGAAGGTCACGAACACTTCGCTGTTCGAGTCCATGATCGGGCGGACGTGAACTTCCGAGGAGGCGGGAATCACCACGGGACGGTTTGACAGCGTGTGCGGCGCGATCGGCGTCAGCAGGATCGCGTCTAGCGCGGGGTGCACGATCGGTCCGCCGGCGGCGAGATTGTAAGCGGTCGAACCCGTGGGACTCGCGATGATCAATCCGTCGGCGCGCACGCGCGTGACGGGGTCGTCTCCGACCGATATCGAAATCTCGACGATCCGCGAGAGTGCTCCTTTCGTGATCACGATGTCGTTGAGCACCGCGTGTTCGGAGAAGGGCTCATTGTTACGCACCGTCCTCGCGAGCAGCATCATCCGCGAATCGATCTCCGCCGTGCCTGCCAGCGCCGACTCCAGCGCATCGTGGAGCTCGGGCAGCGTGATCTCCGTGAGGAACCCGAGACTTCCGAAATTCACGCCGAGGATCGGCACGTCGGTGCCGGCCTGCGCGATGCGCCCGGCCATGCCGATGAGCGTGCCGTCGCCGCCAAGAATCACGACGAGGTCGCACGCCTTCGGCAGTTCGTCGCGCGTGCTCGTCGGACGTCCCGCCGGCAGACCGACGAGTTTCGCGGTTTCGACCTCGAACACGGCTCGCACGTCGCGCGCCTCGAGCCAGCCCGCCAGTTCGGCGAGGATATTCGCCGCGGCATCGAGGCCGCGCTTGGCGACCAATCCAACACGCGTGATCGGCATCAGTCGGAGGTTCGAGGTTCGACGTCCGAGGTCCGTCGGAGGTGCAGAAAGAACTCGCGGTTGCCTTCGGCTCCGGTAATGGGGGAATCGGTCGCGGCCACGCGTGTCAATCCTAGCGCATCGGCGGCACGCGCGACGTCCTCCACGACGCGCGCCTGCACGCCGGCGTCGCGCACGAGGCCGCCTTTGCCGATTTCTTCGCGGCCTGCCTCGAACTGCGGTTTGACGAGCGCGACGAGATCCGCGCGCGGCGCGAGCAGCGGGACGATTGCCGGCAACACCTGCCGCAGCGAAATGAACGATAGATCCATCGTAACGATATCGAACGCGCGTGCCTCTTGCGGCAATTGATCCGGGCTCAGCGTGCGGGCGTTGATCCGCTCGATGACGATCACGCGCGCGTCGTTACGCAGCTTCCAGTCGAGTTGCCCGTGGCCGACGTCGAGCGCGACCACCAGGCGCGCGCCGCGGCGAAGGAGGACGTCCGTGAAGCCGCCGGTGGAAGCGCCCACGTCGAGCGCCAGCCGCCCGACAACCGGAATGGCGAACGCGTCGAGCGCGTGAGCGAGCTTGACGCCGCCGCGTCCGACGTAGGGATGATCGGGCTCGATCAGCGAGAGCTCGGCATCCCCGGGTACGTTCGCGCCCGCTTTCGAGACGACCTGCCCGTTGACGCGCACCTGCCCGGCGAGGATCAGCGCGCGCGCCCGCTCCCGCGACGGCGCAAGCCCCTTGTCGACGACCGCGATATCGAGCCGTGTCTTGCCTTTCAACTGGTGCGCGCGATCACCCACTGCGCGATCGCGGGAAGCTGGCCCGCGAGTCGCTTGGCGCGGAGCGCTTCGAGCGCCCGCTCGACGCACGCGGCTGCCATCGCCCGCGAGGCATCGAGGCCGTAGAGCGCTGGATATGTCGGTTTGTTGGCGGCAGCATCCTTGCCGGCGGTCTTCCCAAGATCCTGCGAGGCTCCTTCGACGTCGAGGATGTCGTCGACGATCTGAAACGCGAGACCCAGCTCGTCGCCGTAGCATTGGATGGCGTGCAGCTGCGCCTCGTCTGCGCCCGCCATCACGGCGCCCGCAAGCGCCGACGCGCGGATCAACGCGCCCGTCTTGCGCGCATGCATCGCGCGAAGGCCCTCGCCATCGACGCTGCGCCCGGTGCCCGCCGCTTCCAGATCGATCGCCTGGCCGCCGACCATGCCGCACGGCCCGGCGGCGTCCGCCACTATCTGCAGCGTGCGCAGCTTGCGGACCGCGACCGTCTCATCGGCCACATCGTCACCACGCTGCGGCTCCCGCGCGATGAGCGCGAACGCTTCGGTCAGCAGCGCGTCTCCCGCGAGGATCGCCATGCCTTCGCCGAACACGACGTGATTGGTGGGACGTCCTCGGCGCAGCGTGTCGTCATCCATGGCCGGCAGATCGTCGTGGACGAGCGAGTAGGTATGAATCAGTTCGAGCGCGCAGGCGACCGGCATCGCGAGCGCGCGCGCGCTGTCCGCTGCGGCGCCCCGCGCGGCAGCCGCGGCTTCGGCGGACGCGAGCGCGAGCACGGGGCGCAGACGCTTGCCCCCGGCGAACAGGCTGTAGCGCATGGCCTCGCCGACGCGCGGCGGGCACGCGGGCGCGGAAGGCAGGAACCGTTCCAGCGCGCCGTCGATATCCGTGCGCCGGGCTTCGAGCCACGCGCGGAGATCCGCGTCGGCGCTCACCGCGTGCGATCGCCCTCGTCGTCCAGGCCGAGCGCCACCGGCGCCGGCTTGACCTCGCCGCGCTCGGTCAGAATGTCCACGCGCCGCTCCGCCTCTTCGAGCCTCGAGTGGCAGAACCGCGAGAGCTGCACGCCGCGTTCGAACAGCGCGAGCGACTTTTCGAGCGCCAGGTCACCTTCTTCGAGGGTCTTGACGATCGTCTCGAGCTCCGCGATGGCAGACTCGAAATCCTTGATGGTTGGGTCCATATCGATCATTAAGAAGGTTCCAGGGTTCCGGTGGTTCCCTCGTTCCACACGTTCTGGTTCTCGGTTCTCGGTTCTGGGTTCTGGGTTCTTGAACCCCGGAACTATGGAACCCTTGAACAAGAACTTGGAACCCGGGAACTCAGGAACCCGAGGAACCCTCTCTGCTATCAGCAACGGTGCACGAGAGCTCGCCGTTCGCAAGCGTCACGCGGACGGTATCGCCGGCGGTCACCGCTCCCGCGCTGCGGATAATGGCGGTTTTGTCCCCGTTCCAGCAAACAGCATAGCCGCGGCCAAGCACCGCGAGCGGACTCAGATTCTCGAGCCGACCCGCCAGCGCACGGAATCGCGCGTCGGAGCGATGCTGCGTGCGTCTCGCGGCGGCCGTCAACCGACCTTCGGCCGCGGTCAGCCGCGAGTGGATTGACGCAAGCCGCCGTGCGAGGTCGCGCGCCTCGAGCCGCTGCTTGAGCGTGCGAAAGTCGCGCGCCTGCTGCGCGATCAGCGTGCGTGCGGCGCCGCGCAGGTGATGCGTGAGCTCCGCCGCATGACGCCCACGCAAGGCGAGGCGCGCCGGGAATGCCGCCAGACCGCGTCGGCTCGACAGCAGGTGAACGGCATTGCGACGGCGCTCCAGGCTACTTCTGGCCGATGCCCGAAGCCGGCCGGCGAGGCGATCGATCCGATGGCAGAACTCGTCGTTCGCGGCCACGACCATCTCGGCCGCCGCCGACGGCGTGGGTGCGCGCACGTCGGCCACAAAATCCGAGATCGTCACGTCCGCCTCGTGGCCTACGGCGGAGATTACGGGCACCGGCGATGCGGCAATCGCCCGCGCCACGCGCTCTTCGTTGAACGCCCACAGGTCCTCGACGGATCCTCCGCCGCGACCGACGATGACGACATCGATACCCTTGGCGCGCACGATGGCTTTCAGCGCTCGCGCGATGTCTTCCGCGGCCCCCTCGCCCTGCACGCGCGCCGGACGGATCAGCACGCTCGCATTGGGCGCGCGACGGCGCAGCACTTTGAGGATGTCGCGTATGGCTGCGCCATCGAGCGAGGTCACGACGCCTATCTTGCGCGGAAGCGCCGGCAGCGATCGCTTGCGGTCCGCGGCGAACAATCCCTCCGCCTGCAGGCGCTTCTTCAGCTGCTCGAACGCGAGCTGCAGCGCGCCCAGACCCCGCGGCTCCAGGTGCTCGCAGACGATCTGGTATTCGCCTTTCGGCTCGTACACCCCGAGCCGTGCGCGGGCGATCACGTGGACTCCGTCCTCCGGCTTGAACCGGAGATAGCGCACGGCGGTTCGGAACATCACCGCCTTGATCTGCGCGGTGCCGTCTTTCAACGTGAAATACAGGTGACCTGTATTCCACACACGGCAGTTCGAGATTTCCCCTTCGACCCAGATGTCGCCGAAGCTGGATTCGAGCAGGCCACGGACGGCCGCCGTGAGTTCGGCGACGGAGTAGACGCGGCGCTCGATCCGCTGCGGCGGCGCCGGGATACCCGGGTCCGCGTCTTCTTCGAACGGGATGTCGAACAGGTCCGGCACCTCAGGGCTCCGTGACGCTCTTGGCGGCGAGCGCTTCGACGTCAACGGCGGACAGATTCAACCGCTCGATTGCGGTGGCGCGGCCGGTGCCGCGGTCCGCGGTGACGATCACGGCATTGAGACGGCCGGGTCCCGTCGCCGATTCGAATTTCGCGGGCATGCTCGTGAGAAAACGTCCGAGCGCGACTTCCGTCGTCACGCCGATGATTGAATCGTGCGGGCCGGTCATCCCGGCATCGGTGAGGTAGGCGGTGCCGTTGGGCAGGATGCGCTCGTCGGCGGTCTGCACGTGCGTGTGCGTCCCGAAGACGGCGGTCGCACGTCCGTCCAGGTGCCAGCCCATCGCCATCTTCTCCGATGTCGCCTCGGCATGAAAGTCCACGATGATGACACGCGCCTTCGGCCGAAGCGCATCGATTTCACGGCGGACGATGGCGAACGGATCATCGAGCGGCTGCATGAAAATGCGCCCCATGACATTCACGACGCCGATCGGTTCGCCGGTACGCGTGCGCCCGAGATAACTGCCGCGTCCTGGAACGCCGGCGGGAAAATTGGCCGGCCGCAGCAGCTTCGGTTGGCGCGGAATGTAATCCAGCACTTCTTTCTTGTCCCAGACGTGATTGCCGGTCGTCATCGCATCGACGCCGTAGCTGAGAATCGTTTCCGCGATGTCGCCGGTGACACCGAACCCCGCCGCAGAATTCTCGACGTTGGCAATGACGAAGTCGAGCGACTCACGCTCGATCAACGCGGGCACCGCGCGGCGCGCGATTTCGCGCCCGGATTTGCCGAAGATGTCGCCGATGAAGAGGATGCGCATGCTACGCGCGAACAGGGATGCGGATTTCCTTGCCGCGTCGCTCCTCGATGCGCGGCATGGTGATGCGGAGCTCGCCGGAGGTGAACGACGCGCTTGCGCGGCCAGCGTCGAACGCCCCGTCGAGGCGCACCGCGCGCGCGAAACGCCCGAACGAGCGCTCGGCGAGGTGGAACGCCGCCTCGCGGTGTTCGCACGCCGGAGCGATCTTCTCTCCCGCAATCATCAGTACGTTGCGCGCGGACATGACGTGGACGGCGTCGGGCGACACGCCCGGCATGTCGATCACGATCTCGATGCCAGTTTCGGTCTCGATGACGTCAAGCGGGGGACTGCATTCCGCTGCCGATCCCGGGCGATCCGACGGCCCCTCGCGAATCATGTCGAAGAGCCGTTGGAGATCCTCCGGCAAGTCTCGACGTTCAAAGTAAATCCGCGCCACTGAAGGGGAATTCTAGCACCCTTGATTAGATCCGCTGATTTTGTCGAATGTGAGCGTGTATAACGCATATTAGATGCTTGACAAGCACTCAGATGCTTATTATATTGGAAAAGCTTGAATGTTTTGACTCTCTTTAGAGGAGGAAATGACTATGACCCTGGTTCGCTGGGATCCGATTCGCGAGCTGGCGTCGATGGAAGTCGACCGGCTCAACCGTATGTTTACTGATTTTTATGGCGGCCTCGGCCATTCATGGGTGCCCGCCGTCGACGTGTACGAGACCGATAACCACGAATTCGTGCTCAAGGCTGAACTCCCGGAGATCAAGCGCGAAGACATCGCCATCACGTACGACAATGGCGTGCTGACGCTGAAAGGGGAGCGCAAGGCGGAGCTCGAGACCGCGCGTGAGAACTATCATCGCGTCGAGCGGCAGCATGGCAGCTTCACGCGTTCGTTCACGCTGCCCGCGACGGTCGACGCCGGTCGAATCCAGGCTTCTTATAAGGATGGCGTGCTGACGGTCCGCGTGCCGCAGCGTGAGGAAGCGAAACCGAAGCAGATCGAGATCGAGGAGAAAGCATCATGACGCAGTGGGATCTGATGCGCGAGCTCGCGACGATGCAGGATCGAATGAATCGCATCTGGGGCAACGTCTACGACCGCGGCCGGGAAGATGTGTCCGGCGCGGGCGCCTGGCTGCCCGCCGTCGACATCTACGAGACCGGCGAAAAAGAAGTCGTGCTGAAGGCCGAATTGCCCGGACTGAAGCGTGAAGACATCGATCTCACGGTCGAGAACAACACGCTGACTATCCGTGGCGTGCGCCGGCAGGACGACGGAATCGCCGAGGCGCAGTATCACCGCAGCGAGCGTGTCTACGGCGCCTGCTCGCGGTCGTTCACGCTGCCGAACACCGTCGACCCCTCACGCGTGAAAGCGGAGTATCGCGACGGTGTGCTGACGGTGCGGCTGCCGCTGCGCGAGGACGCGAAACCGCGGCAAATCGCTGTCGATGTAGACTAACAGGATGGCCGACAACGACATCCAGGGGACGGACGCGGCGCAGGACGCGAACGGCACGCCTGCGCCGCCCATCACCAGCCGGTTCCTTTTCGTCGACGTAGCCGCGCAGCGCGCCAAGCAGTTGCGCCGTGGCGCGCTGCCGCGCATCGAGCGCCAGCCGGTTGGCCCGCACAAGCTCGAGCGAGTGGCGATGGAGGAAGTCCGCAAGGGGGCCATCCAGTACACGCTTCCAACGGGGTACGCTGGCGGCGAACACCGGTGAGCGATCTTCTTCGGCTCGTGCTCGGCGCGCTGCAGGGGTTCACGGTCAGTTCGCTCTTTGTGCTCGCGCTGTTCATCGGCTTCTGCGTGTTGTTCAATCTGCGGAAGCTCAAGCCTCGCGGCCGCGGCGCCCGCGTCGTCCGCAATCTGGACGAGCGGCTCGGCGCTCCGCCGCGCTACATTCCCCCGCACGTGCCGCGCGGCCCGGTCGATCAGCTCGACACCCCGGAACTTCAAGAAGCCCAGCAGCGTAAACGATCCGCATAGGGGGACGCATGGACTTCGCGTTCGGGGCGGTGGTGCTGGTCGCGGCGCTCGCGGTTATCTTCGTTGCGCTGGCGTTCATCAAACTCGTCGTGCGACTGATCCTTCTGCCGCTGCTGCTGATCAAATTGATTGCCGGCGCGATCCTCACCTTGATCGTTGGTCCGGTGGTGTTCATTGTTGCCGCGATCATCGCGATCGTGCTCGCGGCCGTGGTGTTGGTGCCGCTCCTGCCGTTTCTCTTCGTCGCAGGCCTGGCGTGGCTGCTGGTGAGGTCTAACCGGCGTCCCGCGGTGGCGTGAATACGCACACGCGTCCGACTTCCTGAAAGTCCAGTCTGCGCGCGAGCGACAACGACGGGATGTTCGCGACGGTTGCGCCCCACACCGGCGCTCGTCCGGTCCGCCACATGTACCGCGCCATCGCGCGCACCGCGCGCGCAGCGTGTCCCTGCCGTTGATACGCTTCCAGCGTTTCAATCGAGACATCCCACCACGACTCGGTCCTCAGTGCCGGATAGCAGAACGACACCGGCCGACCGGCGCTCCACGACGCCGCGATCGGCATGGGCTCGAGCGGCGGCGGAACGTCGCGATCCGGTAAGGCGCCCGGGACGAACCGTGCCGTCGTGCGTCCGCGCAACGCGTCGATGAGTTCGCGACGCAGTACGGGCGGCACGTGCGCGAGCGACGGTGCGTCGGCGGCGTGGAAGATGCGCGTCTCCGGCTCGAGATCGTCCGCCCACGAAGGATGCGAGCGCAGCGCGTGCAGGATCGCCAGGGTGCGCATCCAGCCGGCAAGCGCGGCGCCCACGTGCGGAGCGTCCGCCGGCTGACAGAGCACGTTGACGTCTCCCTCGAGGTCATCGATCGTGTCGCGGATCAGCGCGCCTGGCGGACGGCCGACGATTGAGACGAGCGCCGCGTCCGCCATGCAGACGAGAAAACCATCCGCTGCGCTTTCCGGCGTCGACGGGAACCTCACCTCGGCGCGTCCGGAGAGCAGCATCCCGCGCGTATCGATGCGCCAGGGATCGTCGGGCACACGCTCGAGGGCGCTGTCAATCATGGCGCGAAGATGGGCGGTCGTTCCATGGCCCACGACGTCCTCCGCTCGAGAGCGTCGGCCACGCGCAGCAGCGTGGCTTCATCGAAGGCGCGCGCCGTCAGCTGCAGCGCCGCGGGCAGCCGTTCGCTGGTGAGGCCGCATGGGATTGAGATCGCGGGCAGCCCTGCGAGATTCGCGCTGACAGTGAACACGTCCGACAAATACATCTGGATCGGATCGGCGGCGCGTTCGCCGAGTCGGAATGCGGCAGTGGGACTCGTCGGCACCGCGACAACGTCGACCTCGGCGAATGCGCGCTCGTAGTCGCGGCGGATCAGCGTGCGGACCTGCTGGGCCTTCAGGTAGTACGCATCGTAGTAGCCCGCGCTCAGCACGTAGGTGCCGATCATGATTCGCCGCTTCACTTCGGCGCCGAACCCCCGGTCCCGCGTGCGCGCGTACATGTCGTGCGTGGTCGCGGCCTCCGCGCGGACGCCGTAGCGCACGCCGTCGTAGCGCGCGAGGTTCGAGCTCGCTTCGGCGTTGCCGATCAGGTAGTAGACGGCGATCGCCAGGTCGGCGTGCGGCAGCGTCACGTCGTTCAGCTTCGCGCCCGCGTGCTCGAGCTCGTCGAGCGCGCGATCGAACGCGGCGGCGATGTCCGGCTCGACGCCGGTTGCAAGGAGATGACGCGGCACACCGACCCGCAATCCGCGAAGGTCGCCGGTGAGCGCGGCACGATAGTCGGGAACCGGCGCATCCACCGACGTGGCATCCTGTGGATCGTGGCCGGCAATGATGGCGAGCACGTCGGCGGCATCCCGCGCCGTGCGCGTGATCGGACCAATCTGATCGAACGACGAGGCGAACGCGATCAGGCCGAAGCGCGAGACACGGCCGTAGGTAGGCTTCAACCCGAGCACGCCGCACAACGCGGCGGGCTGACGAATGGACCCGCCCGTATCGGAGCCCAGCGCGACCGGTACCATCCCGCTTGCGACCGCGGCAGCGGATCCGCCGCTCGATCCTCCAGGCGTCCGATCGAGCCCCCACGGATTCCGCGTCGGCCCGAATGCGGAGTTCTCCGTCGATGATCCCATCGCGAATTCGTCGCAGTTCGTCTTCCCGACGATCACCGCGCCGGCGCGCGTCAGGCGCTGAATCACGGTTGCGTCGTAGGGAGCCACGTAGCCGTCGAGCACGCGCGAGCACGCCGTCGTCTCGCTCGAGACCGTGCAGATGTTGTCCTTGATTGCGATGGGAACGCCGCCAAGCGCGGCATCGCCTGGCAGTCCGCCGGCGTCGAGCGATGCGGCGCGGCGTCGTACCTCGTCGCCGGTGACCTGGTGAAACGCGTGAAGGTCCGGATCGAGCCGGGCGATGGCGTCGAGCGCGTGCGTGCACACGGCGACGGCAGAGGTCTCGCCGCTCGCAATCGCGGCGCGGATTTCGCTGGCGTCCCGCTTTGGCGTCATGATCCAATGACCCGCGGCACCGTGAAGAGTCCTGCATCGGCATCGCCGTCAGGCGCTTCGCGCAGCAGGACGTCACGATCGAGGGACGGCCGCGGCGCGTCCTCCCGCAACGGGGCGGCGGCAAGGCCGGCGACCTGGGCGGTAGGCGGGACGTCGGTCGTGTCCGCGCGGCGCAGGTCCTCGAAATATGACAGGATTGCGCCGAGCTGTTCGGCGAACAGCGTCGTCTCCTCGGGCGTGAGCTCGAGCCGCGCCAGCGCGGCGATGCGCGCGACCTCCGCGCGTGTCAGGTTCGTCGGCATGTGAGCGCATGGTAGCAGGGAACAGACCCGCGGCGGTCGCCGGGACGTGGTACCCCGGCACTGCGGGCGCGCTGATCCGCGAGGTGGACGCGTATCTCGCGGATGTCGAGATCGTGCCGCAAGGCCGTCTCGACGCCCTCGTGGCGCCGCACGCGGGTCTGATGTTCTCGGGCCCCATCGGTGCGCATGCCTACAAGGCAGCAGCGGCCTGTGGGCCGTACGCCGCCGCCATCCTGGTGGGTCCATCGCATTTCGTCGCATTCGATGGCGTCGCACTGTATCCATCGGGTGCGTTCGAATCCCCGCTCGGTCCCGCGGCGATCGACGAGGCGCTCGGACGGGACCTGCGCGAGCTCTCGGCCGTCATCGTGGAGCGGCCCGAGGCGCACGGCCGCGAGCACTCGCTCGAAATGCAGTTGCCGTTTCTGAAGCGCCTCCTGCCCGATCTCCCGATCGTACCGTTGCTCATGGGCTTTCAAACGCGCGCAACAATCGAAGCGCTCGCGGACGCGCTCTCCCGCGTCGCCAACGACCGCCGCGTGCTGCTCGTCGCGAGCTCGGACCTTTCGCATTATCTTGATGCGACCGCCGCCGCCACTCACGATCGCCGCGTGTCGTCGTGTGCCGCGGCGTTCGATCCGGAGCGGCTGCTGGGTCTTTTCGAGCAGTATCCGGAACGGGAGCGCGGACGCTACGTCGCGTGCGGCGGTGGTCCGTTGATCGCCGTCATGCTGGCTGCGCGGCGCCGCGGCGCGCGCGAGGGACGCGTGCTCAAGTACGGGCACTCGGGGGAGGTCTCGGGCGACAACAGCGGCGTCGTGGGGTATCTTGCCGCCGCGTTCGGCACGTTTACGGATGTTCACTGACGCTGAGAAGCGCGCGCTGCTGGAAATCGCCCGCGCCGCGGTGATCGCGCAGGTTACCGGACGGCTGGCGTCAGACCACGGTCGCTCCCAGGACTGGGGTCAGACCCCCGCCGTCCGGTTACCCACAGGTGGGCAACGTGACGACTGGGGTCAGACCCCGGACGTTCCGTTACACACCGGCGCCAGCGGGGCGTTCGTGACGCTCAAGCGCAACGGCGAGCTGCGGGGTTGCCTGGGGACGCTCGAGTGCCGGCGTCCGCTCGAGGAAGAAGTCGCGCGCCTCGCCGCGAGCACCTCCCACCAGGACCCGCGCTTCGAACCCGTTCGCAGCTGGGAACTCGCCGACCTTCACTTCGAAGTTTCCGTCCTCGGCCCGCTTGAAGCCATCGATCCCCGCGCACTTGACGCCTTCGTCATCGGACGCCACGGTCTCGTCGTCGAGCAGGGCTCGCGGCGTGGGCTGCTGCTGCCGCAGGTCGCAACGGAGTGGAAATGGAACCGCGAGGAGTTCCTCGCGCATACCTGCCGCAAGGCAGGACTTCCGGGCGACGCATGGCAGCGTGCCGCCAGCGTCTACCGCTTCGATGCCGAGGTCTTCGGAGACTGATCGATCAGAGCGCGCAATGTCGCGAGGTTGATCTTGTCCAGCGGATCGATGTCGCTACGTCGCCGGCTTTCAGGCGTATCGAGCTTGGGCGTCTCGAGCAGCATCGGCAGCTTTGCAAATCGTTTGTCGTTCAGGATCCGTCGAAACGGCTCGAGGCCAAGACACCCTCTGCCGATGTGCTCGTGACGATCCACGCGGCTCGCGCACGGTTTCTTCGAGTCATTCATATGAAACGCCTTCAACCGCGAGAACCCGACGATGCGGCCGAATGCGCTGAAGGTGTCGCGATACCCCTCCTCCGAGCAGATGTCATAACCTGCCGTCAGCAGATGGCACGTATCGAGGCACACGCCCACGCGCGGGGAGCCACCGAGCCGATCGATGACGGCCGCGAGATGCTCGAACCGATGTCCCAGGTTCGTCCCCTGGCCGGCGGTGTGTTCGAGCAGGATCATCGTTTCAGCATCGGGTCGCGCCGCGAGGATTTCGGCGAGCCCATCGGCGATCAGTTGCAGTCCCTGCTGCTCGGTGCCCGACGTGTACGAACCCGGATGCATGATGAGGCCATCGAGGCCGAGCCGGTCGGCGCGATCGAGCTCGTCGCCTAGCGCCTCGATGGACTTCCGTCGCAGCGCGGGATCGGCGGCGGCAACATTGATCAAATAGCTGTTGTGCGCCACGACCGGGCGCACGGGCGTTTGACGCACGCGACGGCGGAACAGCGCGACTTCCTCGTCGGGCAGCTCGCGCGCGCGCCACTGTCCCGCGGATTTCGTGAAGATCTGCAGCGCCTCGCATCCACTCGCTTCGGCGCGATCGACCGCGCGCGGCAGTCCGCCGGCAATCGAAAGGTGCGCGCCGATGCGAGGCATCTGTCGTGTAATGTACCCGCCATGCGCAAATTGATTCCAGTCGCGCTCCTGGCGCTCGCCTTGAGCGCGTCGCGTGCGGTTCCCGCGGACGCGTGGGGCTTCACGGTGCACAAGTTCATCGCGGATCGCGCGATCGTGCTGCTGCCGGCGGCAATTCGTCCGTTCTTCGACATGTACCGTACGACCTTCGTCGAGCACGCGATCGATCCCGACACGTATCGCACCATGGGATGGATCGACGAGCCTCCCCGTCACTTCCTCGACATGGACGCGTACGGACCGTTCCCGTTCACCGCGGTTCCCCACGACTTCAACCAGGCGGTCGCCGCACGCGGCGCCGCCTTCGTCAGCAAGAACGGCCTGCTGCCGTGGCGCACGCAGGACATCTCGGATCGCCTGCGCGACGCCTTCAAGCAGACGACGCCGTACGCGCGCGACGACATCGCGCTGTTCTCAGCCGTTATCGCGCACTACGTCGGCGACGCGTTCCAGCCGTTTCACGCCGCGGTGAATTACGACGGCCAGCTCACCGGGCAAAAAGGTATTCACGCGAGATTCGAGACGGAGATGTTCGATCGCTACATGGACAAGCTGCGCATTGCCGCCGAACCGATCCAGCCAATCACCAGCGCCCGCGAGTTCACCTTCGCGACGCTGACCGACAGCTTCACGTTCGTCGAGCCCATCCTCGCCGCCGATCGCGCTGCGGTGCAGGGAAAGGAGGAATACGACGCCGCGTACTTCGACGCAATGCTAGAGAAGACGCGCCCGATTCTCGAGAAGCGGATCTCGCAGGCGATCACCGGGGTCGCATCGGTGATTACCGCCGCATGGATCGAAGCCGGGAAGCCGCCCCTGCCGTTGGAGGCGTCACGAACCGTGCGAAAGGTCCAACACGATCGCTGACAAACTGGCTCATGGCTCATGGCCCCATGCTGGCTCACGCACGCGCCGGGTCTGAAGACCCGACCGTGCCGTGAGTGTGTAGGGCGGACCTTTAGGTCCGCCGTTTTGAGCCGACTTGAGGCGTGAGCCCTGAGTCATTCCGCATCGTGCCCGCCATGGCGAACGTCCACACGCCGCTCGAGCGCCCGCTCGATGGGCGCGACGATCAGGAGAACGGCCAGCGTGATCGCCCCTCCCACGGCGGCAACGTGGTACTGTCCCGCGCCGGCCGCGACACCCAATGCCGCGTTGACCCACACGGTTGCCGCCGTCGTCAGACCATGCACGCGATTTTCCGTGCGCAGGATTGCGCCCGCGCCGAGAAAGCCGATGCCCGTCACAATCTGCGCCGCGATGCGTGTTGGATCCGACGACGCTGGCGCCAGCGCGAGCGACAGGATCGTGAAGATGGCCGATCCTATGGCGATCAGGATATTGGTGCGGAACCCCGCGCTCTTCTGCCGGAACTCGCGTTCGGCCCCGAGCAGCCCGCCGAGCAACGCCGCGAGCACCAATCGTCGGATCAATTCGGCGTCGGTCAACATGGTTGAGTCAGCTGACTGGTACCTGGCTTGCACCATACGCGCGCGGAGCGGATTGCGTCATTCAGGAGGCCGTGATGCTCTGGACGATCGTGGTATTGCTGCTGATTCTATGGTTGCTGGGGTTCACCATGCACGTCGCGGGCGGACTCGTTCACATCCTGCTCGTGGTCGCGCTGGTCGTCATCGTGCTGCGACTGCTGACCGGGCGCCGCGTCTGATCCGGCGCTACGGCATCAGCCAGAACCGCGTGCGGTCGAGTGGCACCTCGATGTCGGGGTGCCACGTCGTCTGCCCGTCGCGCCGCACGCGCAGGTCGTAGCGGCCGGCGGGCACCACGAACAGCGCGTAATCAGGACCGGTGGCGAACCGCGCCGCTTCCTGCTGACGCGAGCCGGTCGCGAAGATTGCGACGTCGGGCGTCCCCGGCTCCTGTGCCCGCACTTCAAGCGCGCCAAATCCGTTCTGCAGGTTGATCACCTCCAGATGCCGGCCGGCCTCGTCGGGATACCCCATCACGAGCAGGCGTTCCACCCATTTGATTGCCACGACCCGCCCGTCGCGCTCGCGGATCGCCTGCGCGTCGTACGACCCCGGCGCGACGGATGCGTCGAGCGTCGTTCCGGGGCGCGACTCCGCGACCGGCGATTGGCGCTCCCCCGCCTTGAACACCGTGACGCGCGTATCCGTCGATACTTCTTCAGACCCGCTGAACACGCGAATGTGCAACGACAGCATCGCCGACGAGGGCGTTGTGAGCGCGAGGGCGACGAGCCACGCGGATCGCATGCGCGATGTTAGGAATGCGATGGACCGAGTGTCAAGCGCACGGCGGCTTCCGCGAGACGGGTGTTATCGTTAATTGACGACATGGACGTGTTCCTGGTGCCGGTGGCGTCCGATCGCTACGAGTTGTATTGCGAAGAGCCCGACGAGCCGCAGCCGCAGGACGTCGCGCCACCGACCGGAATCGTCCGCCGACTGGTCCACCGGTTTCGCGAACTGCTCGCCGAGGCGGAGCGCGAACGCCGCCACGGCGCCAGCACCAGGGGTGACGCGCCGCAGCGCTTTACGGCGCGCGTCCGTGCGCGCATCATGCGGTACGCCGCCGAATCGATCGCCGAGCAGCGGCTGCTCTGGCAGCTGCGCGGCCGAACGGACGCCGCCCTGCTCTATCCCGACGATCTCACCGATGCCCACGCGCGCGAGATTCTTCGTCGTCAGTTGAACCGCGATTTCGAGCGCCATCGGTTCTGGCTCGCCATCGACAGCGTCGGCCTGATCGCCTCCGGCGCGCTGATGCTGCTGCCTGGGCCCAATATCGTGGCGTATTACTTTGCGTTCCGCATCGTCGGGCACTTTCTCTCGGTACGCGGCGCGCGACAAGGCATCGTGGCGGTGAAATGGACGACCGAGGCGAGTACGCCGCTCTCCGCACTGCGCGGGATGGTCGGCGTGCCCCCGGACGTGCGGGCGGACCGCGTGCACGAAGTCGCGACAACGCTGCGTCTCGAACACCTCGCGGCCTTCTTTCAGCGAACGGCCATTCCCTGACCGTTCCGGGTTGACGGTTGACGGTTGACGGTTGTCGGGCGGGACCCGAGATAGCTGCTTCTCCGTGGGCCTCGCGCGGGCCGCAGGTGCTCTCGTGCGGTCGGGCGGCGACACGCCTGCCTTCTGTATACTGATTTCATTGAAGCTCCGAGATTTGGCAGAGCGCCTCGAGTGCCGGCTGGAAGGCGACAGCGAGATCGACGTCCGTCGGGTCAGCGGGCTTGATACTGCCGAACCAGGCGACCTCACCTTCTTTGCGAACCCGAAGTACGCGGCGGACCTGCACACGACGCGGGCATCGGCGGTGATTCTGTCAGACAAGGCCGATGCCGCGCCGTGCGCAATGCTTCGCTGCGCGAATCCATATCTGACCTTCGCGCGCGCGGTGGAGATCTTCGCGCCGGCGAACGCCGTTCGCGCGGGTGTGCACCGCCTCGCGGACGTCTCCGCTTCGGCCTCCATCGCGTCGGATGCCTCGATCGCCGCGTTCGTCAGCATTGGCGCCGATGTGCGCGTCGGCGCGCGGACGATCGTCCACCCCCACGTCACAATCGGTCCCGGCGCGCGCATCGGAGACGATTGCGTCATACACGCGCGTGTGTCGATCCGCGAGCGCGTGACGATGGGCGATCGCGTGGTCGTGCAGGACGGTGCCGTCCTTGGCAGCGACGGGTTCGGTTTCGCGCGACGCGACGATGGCACGCATCACAAGATTCCCCAGGTCGGCGGCCTCGTGATCGAGGACGACGTGGAGATCGGCGCGAACACGACGATCGATCGACCCGCCGTCGGCGAGACGCGGATTGGCGCCGGCACGAAAATCGACAACCTCGTCCAGATCGCGCACGGCGTCAAAATCGGCCGCGATGTGCTGCTCGCCGCGCAAGTGGGGATTGCAGGCAGCACGACCATCGAAGATCGCGTGACGCTGTCCGGACAAGTCGGCGTGGCAGGTCACCTGACGGTGGGCAAGGGAGTCGTCGCGACCGCGCAGAGCGGCATTCCCAATTCCGTTGATGCCGGTGCCTTCATTTCCGGCTATCCCGCCATTGAGAACAAGGACTGGCTCAAGGCCTCGGCGGTATTTCGTCGTCTTCCCGAATTGCGAAGGACGCTTTCCGAGCTTCAGCGGCGCCTGGAGGCTTTGGAACAGCGGCTCATGCCATAATCGATCCCACATGTCTTACCAGGTTCGTCTGAGGCGCCTCGCCGCTGCCATGGTGGTTGCGGCGGCGGTCGGCGCTGTGCCATTCGTCCATGCGGCCGCTCGTCCTCCGAAGCTCGATTACACGATGACGACGCTACCGAACGGGTTGAATGTGGTTTTCCTGGAAGATCATTCCACGCCGATCGTGCACCTCCAGATCTGGTATCACGTGGGATCGAAAAACGAGAAGGCCGGGCGCACCGGTTTTGCGCACCTCTTCGAGCACATGATGTTCAAGTGATCGAAAAACGTCGAGCCCGAGGGACATCCGTCTTATATCTCCAGCGTCGGCGGGCAGAGTAACGCCTACACCACGGAAGACGCGACGGTCTTCTGGGAAACGGTTCCGTCGCAGTACTTACCGCTGGTGCTCTGGCTCGAAGCGGACCGGATGGCATCGCTTCGCATAGAAGAGAAGACCTTCAAAACCGAGCGCGAGGTCGTCAAGGAAGAGCGGCGCATGCGCGTCGAGAATCAGCCGTACGGCCGGCTGCAGGAGATCATTGCCGACAAGGCCTTCACGGTGCACCCCTACAAGCACCCGGTAATCGGCAGCATGCAGGATCTCGAGTCGGCGTCAATCGACGATGTCCGCGACTTCTTCCGGACCTACTACGTGCCGAACAACGCGACGGCGGTGCTGGTCGGGGACTT
>Ga0209686_1000424_pt1 | contig 21933 bp, 16 predicted proteins | sample GraSoiAngelo_126_FD_185883 | JGI IMG/M metagenome (GOLD analysis project Ga0209686, IMG submission 185883) | Grasslands soil microbial communities from the Angelo Coastal Reserve, California, USA - 14_0927_09_20cm (SPAdes) (version 2) | ecosystem: Environmental > Terrestrial > Soil > Grasslands ...
ATAGTTTCAAGGAGTTACCAATAGAAATTGTACTGTCACTGCAGCGGTCTAACAGGTTGCGCTGAATCAGTACCGCTAAACGCCCTCTGTATTAACTGGTCTGGCCACCTTCCAGGTGGTCGGCTACCCGGAGGTAATCGTCGGCACGATTTGACAAGTCGGTGCGCCGCCGCAGATCAAGCGCCGGCGGGGAGAAAGAACTCACGCCGTCACCTTGCACCCTTACATGACACTATGATTTCTGGAAGCAAAACGTGGGACTTTGATTTCAGAAATGCTTGAATGCACAGGCTTTGACTTCCCGGGCTAGATTCGAACTAGGAACCCTTCGGTTGCGAGCCGAATGGTTGGTTTGATCGCGATTCGCCGCGATTGATCTGACAAAACGCAGAGACACCTGTCGCAGTTGATTTTTGTTCGTCTTTATTGATCACGATTGATCGTGCTTCGCGCGCTCGACATCGCATCGTCGAATGGCCGAATTTCCTGAACATGTCCGCAACTCATTGAATGACAAAGGAGTTGGCTCCCCGGGCTAGATTCGAGGTTCTGATGGAACGCGGCAAGCCGACTTCTCTTCTTTTGTTCACCTTCCAGCGTTTGCTTTCATCAGCCGTAGATCCGGCTTGCGATAGTGGAAAAAAGACTGAAGGCTGTGCCTCTGCGGGTCGCCCCGCTTCGACGGCCAACCCGCTCAAGCCCCACAAAAGCTCGAGTCGAGTAGGTGTTTGCCGCACGGCACAGCTCCTTTATCGACGTGGTGGATTCAGTCGTCAATCTAGCGCAGTTGCTCGGCAGAAAGATTGTCGGTCTGTATCTATCCGGCAGCCAGTCGTTCGGAGTCCACTGACGGAAGATGAACTCAGATCGGTTGAACAGTTGTACAGAGAGATAGGGTGACGCTGTCCCGAATGGGCAGACCGGATTGAGTGCTCCTGCGTTCCTCTCGAACTCCCTTGTCCGCTCTCAAATCCAACCTATGCAGCCCACCGTTCTTCCGCTTCGCATCTTTTTTGTGCCGCACTGGAAGTTGTCGACAACACTCGAATTTTCCACATGTGCCCGCCGGTTACACCAGCGCCATGTTCACTCATCCGCCCAGCCCCACCGTCTTCATCGACGCCGACCACTACATCAACGACGAACCCCTCGGCTTTTGGCTCGCCCCGACACTTGGTAACCAACAGTCCCAGGACGCCGAAAAAGCCGCCAGCCATTCCGCGACCGTCTCAAATAAGCCTCAAATCCCGGCACACTCCGAAGCGACACCGAATCGGAATCAATTCTCAGCTTCACCACAGGAATTTCGCGCCGAGCTGAAGCTGGCGCGGCATGCCGCTGTTCACTGTACTTATTCTTCCCGGAAACAAGCTGCCGAAGTTGGGGTCGAAGGGATTTGCGTTGAAGCGCTCGAGAGGAAAGGCATAGTGGTTCAACACGTTGAAGGCTTCCAGGCGCAACTGGAGTCTGGCGCGCTCGCTGAAAGGAAACGTCTTGTCCAGCGAAGCGTCCATGGTCAGGGTGTGATACATGCGAATTTGGCCGCTGCGATAGGGGGTTTCGCGAGGCGCATAAGGCGGAAGAATCAGGAAGTTATAAGTGGAAGGATCCGTACCACAGCCATAATTTATGCTGTAAGCTTCCGGTGAGACAGCTCCCGTATTCGGATCCATTTGCAACACGCAAGGACGCCAGCCTTGGACCTTCGGGGCATGCCAGTCGGGTATGGGGAGTTTCGGGTCGCGCAGGATGCGCACGTTACCCGGCAAATCGGCTGGTTCGCCGGACTGCGCAGTTAGGAAGGTGGTCGTTTCCCAGCCTCCAATCAACTGATTGAGGAATCCATGGACATTGCCGCCGATCCAGTGGCCCCTGCCGAACGGAAGGTCGTAAACAGTGGTCGTCTTCAGCATATGAGGCCGGTCGTTATAATAAAGTCCTTCCTGCACGATGCCACGGTAAGGATCGTTGTATCCCCAGCGCTCGACCAACTTTGAGAAGGTATAATCGGCCAGGAGATTCAAGCCCTTGCGCAACCGAACGTTGTAATCCACTTGCAGCGAGTTATACCAGGTTGCACTGGTATTCAAACCCTGCTCCTTCAGGTCTCCGCTGAACTGGGGAAACGGCCGCGAGAGCTGAAAGCGGGAAAGAGTCGGCGAAGTATAGAAAGAAGTCCCTAGGAACGCTGGCTGCTGATAGAACGGATTCGGCAGTTTAGCGTCGCAATACGAATGATTGCCACCTTCCAGGAGGTTGCACTGACGCCGGAGGTCCAGGCTGGGAATATTGTAGGCGCGTTCGGTTTGGATGTTGTGTCCGCGGCTACCCACATAGGAGGCTTCGAGCATGGATGAGGGCGAGAACTCGACCTGGAAACCGAAAGAGAACTCATCCGCCGAAGGCGTTTTGAAGTCTGGATTGAACCAGGAAAAATCACGGCCCACGAAGGTGGCTGCGCCCCGGCCCGAGCCAGTTGGCGTCAGGATACCATTTGGAAAGGGATTCGATAGAAGATCAGGGATAGGCGTCCGCCCGCCGTCGTTACTCGAGACCAACGGCGTGCTGGTGCTGAATCCCGTTGTCTTTTGCCAGTCGTTGCTGGGATTGGCGAAGTAGCGCCCCCAGCCGCCTCGCAGCACCAAGTGACGCCTCAACTGGTAGGCAGCACCGATTCTCGGTTGAACGTTCCAGTAATTCGTGTTTGCCGCTTTGCTCGGGGTACCGCCAACACCGGCAAAGGTCAGGCCTCCCTTGTAATTGGCGAGTGCAGGAAACTGGGAAGGATCGGCTTGCGCGTTGGGATCGAAGCGGTAGTCCAACCTGCCATATTTCTCGTCCGGAGCAAGGGTAAAGTCCCAGCGCAATCCAAGATTCAAGGTGAGCCGTGAAGTAACTTTCCAATCGTCCTGAACAAAGGGTGCGTAATACCATTGCCGGAAGAAGGGGAAGAGGGGGTAGTCTGACCTTCCAGGCCCTGCACTGGGGCAAAGTGAAGGAATGCATCCTGGGACACCGAGGAGAAAACTCGCGATGGCATTTCCGCTAAGGGGATCCGACTGGTTCCAAGTCTGCTGCGTGTAGTCCTTCCGACTGTTGAAATACCAGATGTTGCCCGTACTGTTCAGGATGTAGTAGATACGCCGAAAGTCCAGGCCGGTGTGAAACGAGTGCGATTTCCAGATTTTGGTGATATTGGGACTGATTCCGTAATTGTTGGTGATATTCACGTCGCGATAGCGGCCCAGGTAGCTGTACCCGTCGAATTCATAGCGGCCAAAGAACTTGCCTCCGGGCAATTGGCTGATCGTGGAGGCCGGGAAGCCCAGCGTTGTGAGGTCGAAGCCCACGTCTCCCGCACCAAAACCCTGTTCAATGAAACGGTTAAAGGAAACCCGCACGTTGCCGACGAAGGTTCGAGAGAATGTCCCCACCCAATCCACTGTGGCGGCCCAATTCAAGCGCTGGAAAGGCTGCTGGCCTCCCTGCCCAGGGCCGCTGAAAACACCATTGTCGTTGCGATCTTCGGTGCGGCTGTTCTGAGCGTAGCGTCCAAAGACGCGGTGCTTCTGGCCAATGATTTCATCGACTCTGGCGATGTAGTTATAAAACTTGTCTTTTGCGAAGTAGCCCGGTATGGAGAGGTTGTTCTGGCTGTAGGCCGAATTGGGGGTGGTGGTGTTCGGCTTAGGGAAGTAGCTCAGGATTTTCTGCGCGATGGGGTTAATCATGCTGGCTGGGATCTGATTATTGGGAAAAGGAGAACGAGTGGGGTTGCCTTGGGCGTCAAACGTAGTCGTAAACGGGTTGAAGATGGTGATGGGCTTGCCGTTGGCGTCCACAAGTTTGCTGAAGTCACCATTCAGAAATTCCGGCGCAGGGACCGACAGGAGCAGCGGAGAGGGCGTACCTTCCCTGTAATTCTCAATGCTGAAAAGAAAGAAGGTCTTGTCGTGCCCGTTGTAGAGCTTGGGGAAAAGGACGGGACCTTCGATTTGCCCTCCGTATTGATCCAAATAATGAATGGCCCGCGGCGCACCTTTGGAGTTGTTCTGGAAAGTGTTGGCATCGAGCCATGTGCGACGCATGAACTCCCAAGCCGATCCGTGAAACTTGTTGCCGCCGCTTTTCAGGACCACGTTCATGATGCCGCCGGCGGTGTGGCCATACTGGGAGTCATAGGTGTTGCTCTGCATCTTGAACTCTTGAACGGCATCCACAATAGGCACATAGGCAACATTGTTGCCTCCAGCCTGACCATTGTTGGGGGCGCCGTCCAATAGGAACTCATTCTGGCGCTGGCGGCTGCCGTTGATGGACCATTCGGCGATAGCGCCGTTGTCAAAAGGCCGCTGCCAAATGGCGGAGCCGCGAAAAGTCACGCCGGACATCATGGCGCCGAGCATGAAGGGATTGCGCGCATTCAAGGGCAATTCGGAAACTCGCTGCGTGTCAACCACGCCGCCTCGATCAGCGGTGGCAGTTTCCAGCAAAGGGGCCTCGGCCGTAACGATCACCGACTCCGTCTCAGCCCCGAGATGCAGTTGAATGGGAAGGAAAGCGATTTGCGCGACTTCTAGCGTAACACCTTGCTGAGTGAACTGCAGGAAACCGGTGTGCAGGACAGTTACGGTGTACGTGCCCGGGCGAAGAAAGGGAATCGAAAAGTTTCCGTGTGAGTCTGTGTTTGCGGATGAAACCTCGCCCGTGCTCACGTTACGAACTTGAACGGTTGCTTCTGCGATGGTCAGATTCTGCGGATCGGTTACCCGCCCTGTGAGAGTTGCGCGAAATTCCTGCGCACCAGTAATGGCCGTAACGAGGAAAAAAGCGCATACGGCACAGCATGCTCGCCACAACATAATCACCTCCTGTCGAAGGCAGGGGTTCAGGAAGTTGGTGAGTCCTGGGTGGTTCTCTATGAGAAAAAACGGTGAGCTGACATCCCCCGAGTACAGGCGTAGCTGGACCGCTTTCCACAGGGACCGAGCAAACGTTAGTGATATAGGGGTTTTCCCGCAATCGGGAGGTTCCTGGATTTTGCGTAGGGTTTTACCCGCAAGCCACGCCCTTTGGGTCACATTTGCCGTTTCGCACGGAGATCAGGACAACGCGATTAACTACATCTATACGTGCGAAAGACAATACCGAGCAGAAAGGCAACGCATTAACCAAAAGACAGTCCGCTCACACCTTTTCCCTTCGGATCGCCTTTACCCTCCGCTGACGTGCGCCATGGGCCTGGACCAATGCTCGTGGACGGAAGCAACGCATCACACGAAAAGGTAAGTAAACCCCCAATTGCTTCCGCCAAGCCCCCCAACTCGGCGAAAACGGGGTGTGAGGATCATTCTTAACCCGACGGCGAATGCATGGTTTGACCGGATTGCGCACCTGCTATCCCTCCGTTTAATCCCGTCCCAGCGACGCGAGTGGTGGCGCACCTACGGGGGAACTGTTTGTGTGTGCAAGTACGAGTGACAAACATTGCGAGTTGTCGCGAGTGGCCGCAGACGTGTCTCGAAGGAGGTTCCAAAGATGAGATACGGGTACTCAATTCGATGGTGGATGGCCGTGTCCTTTCTGGCGGCGGCCGTCATGCCCTCGTTTGCACAGGTGGATATTGGCAGCATTTCTGGAACGGTTGTGGACACGACCGATTCAGTCGTTCCCGGTGCAAAGATCACTGTGCAGAACGAAGGCAACCGCACGACTCAGGAGACCACCACGAACAGTTCTGGATACTACATCTTTCCAAGCTTGATGGTCGGAGATTACACGGTTATCGCCGAAATGAAGGGCTTCCGCAGATTTGTTCAAAGCGGCGTCCATCTCAATGCGGCGGACCATCTGAGCGTTCCTGTCCGGTTGTCATTAGGCGAGGTCACCGAGGCCGTAGAAGTCATCGGAGCGCCTCCGGTGCTCGCCTTGGAACCCTCTACGGGCGGCACCGTCACTGCATCCCAGACGCAGCAGCTTGAGGTTAATGGGCGGAATCCTGTCTATCTGGCAGGGCTTGAGCCGGGAGTTACGGGAACAAACATCGGTACGTTCGATCCGGACAGCGTCAGCAGTGGCGCGTTCAGCATAAACGGAGGTCGGACCGATGCCTACACTGTTTACGTGGATGGCGCGGTCGCAACCCGGACAAGATCATCGGGGTCCATGCTCGGCGCTCAAGACATGAGTTCGGTTCAGGAGTTGCAGGTCCTTACTGGCTATTTCGATGCTGAATACGGTCGCTCCAACGGAGGCCAGATACGCTTCGTCACCAAAAGCGGCACAAGCACGTATCATGGTGAACTGTATGAGGTCGTGCGGAATGCTGTGTTCGATGCCAACACATGGTCGCGCAATGCCAGTCCGTTAGTCCAACAAAACTCAAAGCCTCCCAAGCAGAACTACAACGACTTTGGCTTCACGTTCGGTGGCCCCGTCTATATTCCGAACAAATTCAACGCGGACAAAAGCAAGCTGTTCTTCTTCTTGGCCGAGGAGTGGGTTAAACGTCGGTATGACACTGAGGCGACAGGAACGGTTCCCACAGCCGCTATGCGCACGGGGGATCTGAGTGAGCTATTATCCCCTACCAATCCCTTCTTCGGAAAGGCCCGAGTTGCCAAGGACCCGAACACGGGCCAACCCTTTCCTAACAACGTCATCTATGCTGACCGCCTGAGCAGCCTCGGTGTTGCCTTATTGAACGAATACCCCCTGCCCACACCGGGATTTCAGCGCGGTAGCGCAAACTGGATTCAGACATTCGCAGTTTCATCCAACCTCAATAAGACGACGTTCAAGGTCGATTATCTACCGAACAGCAAGAACCACTTGTACGTTCGGGGCACACTTATTCCGTGGACGTTCAACGGCCCTCTTGAAGGCACGTTCGGCGTTTTTCAATCGCTTTGGTCTCGGCCCAATCGAACTGCCACGGTCGATCTGAGCACGACGTTCTCGCCTACCTTAGTGAATGATTTCTCGATTTCGGGGAATTCTGACGGCAAAGGCACCATCGCTCCGGATTCCCGCTGTGGCGCGTACTGTGATCGCAGCGCCTACGGCATCAATTATCCGTACCTCTATCCGGGAACGAAATTGCTCACTTCCAAGTTGCCAACTCTCGCGGTTACTGGCCTTACCACGATAGATAACGGACCGTATCCCGGTTCGTGGGCAGGCTTCGTCTACGATCTGGCCGACAATGTGACAAAAGTTTTGGGCAATCACACCATCAAATTCGGCGGGGTCGTGGAACGTGCAGGCCAGAACGATCATATTCAACTGACAACGGCAAGTGCGCCGCAAACAACAAATCAGAACGGCCAATTCCGTTTTCTCGACACTGGCGGGGCTCGCACGAGCGGACTGGGGATCGCCAACGTGCTACTCGGTAATTTCAACGACTATTCCGAGTTTGGAGCTAAACCGCAAACACCGTGGATCGCGAATTCGTTTGAAGTCTTTGCCCAGGACATCTGGCAAGCGAGGCGCAAGCTCACAATCCATTATGGACTGCGCTACTCGCTGTGGCCTGCATGGTACACAACTAATGGCACTATCGCGCAGTTTGAACCCGCTTTCTATGATCCAACGCAAGCCGCAACAATCGATCCAAAAACTGGCTACATTACCAGCGGCTCCCCGTACAACGGCATTGTACTGCCGGGTAGCGGACCATCAGCGAGTGCGTTAAGGCAGTTTCCTTTCCTCAGCCAGCCGCAAAACCAAGCGATGTATCACAACTTGCCAGGTGGTTTCGCTCCAACACAGTGGGATTTGTTCCAGCCGCGCGTGGGCATCGCTTACCAGATCACTCGCAACACGGTGCTCCGGGCTGGCGGAGGATATTTTGCGGACCGCACTGCGATCAACCGGGATACGGCATTAGGAGGCAATCCGCCATTCATGGCGCAGAGCACATTGATAAACGGCAATGTTGCTGATCTGTCTGGCGCGGCGTCGGCAGTTCTGCCCTTCACCATGACCATCCAGAGTCCTACCAACATTTGGCCTGCAACTTGGCAGTACAACACCATTGTCGAGCGGGAATTTGCCAGAGGCGTGGCGGTTTCTGCGGGTTACGTCGGAAATCGTGGTTTGCACCTGCAGCGAAAACGGAATATCAATCAAATCCTGGCGCCGGGAACGACCTACGCCAATCCTTCGGTGAACCCCAACGCGCTGCGGCCTTATCTCGGAGCGGGAATTATCGACATCTCAGAAAACTCCGGTCTGTCGAAGTATGATTCGTTCCAAGCAACGGTGCGGAAGATCATCGGGGCGCTGACGTTCGGTGTGTCTTACACTTACTCCCGTTCTCTAGACAATACATCGTCGCTTACCGATGTGCTGCCCAATTCGTACAACGATGCGAATTATTGGGGGCCGTCTGATTACACCGTGCCGCAGGCACTGACTGTGAGCTACACCTACAACCTGCCGATGCGTGGTCGGGGAGCATTGACGAAAATGATGATCGGTGGATGGGCAATTTCCGGAATAAATCAGTTTGACTCCGGTGTACCCTTCTCGGTGCGCACGAACATCGACTATGCGGGAATTGGGCCGGGGAGCGGAAACCAGTTCTGGATCGTGTCCGGCAATCCAAACGGCTGCTCTACGCCGTTTGAGGGAGTCGGGGCAACAGTTTACTGCAAGAGCGCATTCACCGCGCCTGCGCAAGGCGCTTTTGCGACGGGCGATACAAGAAATATGTTCAACAATCCGGGATTCTGGCAATGGAATTTTGCGGCGTACAAATCATTTCCACTGAAGGAAGCCTTGCACCTTCAATTTCGCGCCGAGGCGTTTAATTTAATAAATCATCCGAATTGGGGAACGGTCAACTCCAATCCCCTTAGCTCGACGTTCATGATGGTTACATCTAAATTGGGCAGCCGGAATCTACAGTTTGAACTGCGGCTCGCCTTCTGAGGACTTCCAAATGAACAGACGCGAGTTCATGCAGACCGCTCTCGGTGCAGCCGTTCTCACGGTGGACACTGCCAGGGCGGCGGACACACCACAACGACAACGCCCTGCTCCCATGATCGGCATTCAGGTAGGAGCGACGTCTTTCGTCGATGAAGGTATTGATCCAGTTTTGGATCGCTTTCAACGGGATGCGCACATCAATGGCCTATTCATTGCAACCTTCTCCTACGGACGCGGAATCGCCGGGAGGCAAGTTCCCGGGCAGCCGTTACCGGACCACGGCAAACAGGAATACGACACGGCTTTTCACGGCGGCAATTTTGCAACCACGCATGAAGGCTTCTACGCGCGTACTTCACTCAAAAAAATTCAGTCACCGGATCATCCGGGGTTCGACGTACTCGCAAGCGTTCTGCCGAAGGCTCAGTCACGAAATATGAAAACTTTCTGCTGGTATGAAGACGTCTTTCGTCGTGATCTTGAGGGCATCGACCGCTTGCAGGAAGTAACGCTGTCTGGCAAAAAAGCAGGCACGCTCTGTTTCCACAACCCCGAGGTACAGGCGTTTTGGCAGGCGCTAACCGAGGATTATGTTCGCAGCTACCCCATTGACGGGGTGATGTGGGGCAGCGAGCGTCAGGGACCTTTCAACAATGCGCTCGGGTCATCTCATGGCGGCGCAGGGACGAATCCCTCGGAAGTCACCTGTTTTTGCGAATTCTGCAAACGGGAAGCCAAGGCACGCGGCATCGACCTACAACGAGCCGTTGACGGCTACACGAAACTCGCATCGTTGGTCCGCGAGTCCCGAGCGGGTTCACGTCCAACTGACGGCTATTTCGTTTCCTACTGGCGTCTGCTCGTCCAGTATCCGGAAATTCTTGCCTGGGAAAAGCTGTGGAACGACGGCCAGCACGGCACATATGCGAGGATCTATCAATTCGCCAAATCCATTCGTCCGACACTCATGGTCGGCTGGCACATCTGGCATAACAATTCCTTCAGCCCGTTTTACCGTGCCGAGCAGGACTATGCTGAGTTTCGGAAGTATTCCGATTTCCTGAAAGTGGTGATGTACAACAACTGCGGGGGACCTCGGCTTGCTTCCTACGTGAACAGCGTGAGCCGCACAATCTTTGGCGATTTCTCGCCCGAAGAAGTGCTCGGCTCTGCGTATAAAGAGCTGGATTACAAGGAAGCGAATCTCGCGGAGCTTCCCCGCAAAGGTCTGTCGGCGGATTACGTAGAAAGGGAAACCCGACGCGCGATCAATGGCGTTTCATCTCACGCTGAATCAAACGGCGCGGCGAGAATCTGGCCCGGTATTGATGTCGATATTCCTACGGGCCAGAACGAGAAAGAGACCGAACCACAAGATGTGCGCGAAGCCGTGCGAGCCGCTTTTCGTGCCGGCGCGGACGGTGTGATCCTCTCGCGCAAGTATTCTGAAATGCGTTTGGCGAACCTCCGAGCGGCGGGGGAGGGCTTGCAATATGAATAGGCGCTCATTTCTCTTGCTTACCGCAACGTCAGTCGCAGCAACTCCCGCCGACCTTGTCGGCGCTTTCGCCAATGCACCATCCCGGAGTTCCGCAAGCCCGGCTTACACAAGTGCGTGGTACGCGACGATGCGGCGGTGCGGACAGATCAACTACAACGAACGCGATCCGCTGACGATGGATACCGAAGCGTGGGGCGATTATTGGGCGTCACTGAAGGTCGATGCCGTGCTGCTGAACGGCGGCGGCATTCTCGCTTTTTATCCCACGGAAGTGCCTTATCACCGTCGCAGTCAGTTCCTCGGCACGCGAGACCTGTTTGGTGAGCTAGTCGCAGCGATGAAACGGCGTAACATTCGCGCCGTCGCGCGTATGGATTGCAACCTCGCCTATGAAGATGCCTTGAAAGCTCATCCGGAATGGTTCGAGCGCAATCAGGATGGAGCGCCAAGACCTCATGCCGAGTCGCCGTGGCTATTTGCAACATGCATGTTCAGCACGTATTTCACCGAGCAGATGACTGCAATCTATCGCGAAATCAACCAACGGTATTCAATCGACGGATTCTTTACAAATGGCTGGCCCTCCACAGGCCCGCTGCGTGTTTGCTACTGCGAAAACTGCCGAAACCTGTTTGCAAAACTAGGCGGAGAGCCGCCTGCCGAGACCGACATCTCCAATCCGCTTTATCGCAACTACTATCAAGCGTACATGGATCGCATACAGGAGATTTGGCGTCTGTGGGACAACATTGCGCGAGAGAAGAACTCGCAATCGGTGTACGCGGGGAACCTTGGCGGCGGCTTCGATACGGTGAAAGATCTGAAGCAGCTCGGCAGCGTTGCCGCCTGGTTCAATGCCGACCATCAGGGGCGTGCTGGCGAGACGCCGATATGGAGTTGCGCACAGCAGGGCCGCCTAGCGTATTCCGTTATGCAGGGCCGCACGATCACGAATGTTTCAGGGGCTTACAGCAATGCGCAACCCGTCTGGCGGCACGTCTCAAAATCCCCGGCAGAGCTAACCCTTTGGATGGCCCAAACCACAGCCAGTGGCATGGTGCCGTGGTTTCACTGGCTTGGCGGCTCTCCCGAGGATAACCGGTGGCGCGAAGTGGGCCGTTCGTTTTTTGACTGGCTGGCGGCAAACGAAGTGCACTTCCGCAACCGCCGCACGATTGCTGATGTGGCCGTTCTCTATCCTCAGCGCACGGTAGCATTCTACTCGCGGCCAGAGTCAAAGCGGCCACGTTATCGCGGTGGTCCCATCGATTATTTGCAAGGACTTTACTACGCGTTGCTCGAAGGCCGTTTCTTCTTCGATTTGGTACACGAAGGAAATCTCGACGCGGCGAATCTTAAAAAATATCGCGTCTTACTTTTGCCTAACGCTGCGTATCTGAGCGAAGCTCAGTGTGAAGCCATCCGGCAGTATGTGCAGGATGGCGGTTCGCTTCTCGCCACTTTTGAAAGTTCACGCTATTCGGAGTGGGGAGAACCCCGAAATGATTTCCAACTGGCTGATCTCTTTGACGCGCATGTGACGGGCGACGTCATCGGTCCACATGGAAACAGTTACGCACGCATAGAGGCTCGCCATCCGGTCCTCGAAGGCTTCAATGGCACTGCTCTGCTTCCCGGAGCCGAGAATCGCGTACCGATCAGTACGGCGGTTCCGCTAACGTTGAGCGTGGTTCCCGCGTACCCGGCCTTCCCGCCGGAAATGGTTTATCCCCGGACGCCACGGACGACCGAGCCGGCCGCAGTTTTCCAGGAAAAAGGAAAATCACGCATCGTCTATTTCGCCGGAGACGTCGAGCGTACTTGTTGGCGGTCCGGAAACAGGGACATCAGTCAGCTTTTACAGAACGCGATCAGGTGGGTGCGCGGGCCAGAGCCCCGTGTTTCGATCACTGGCGAGGGGCTTATTGAGGCATTTGCGTGGGAGACTGAACCCGGATACGCGCTGCATCTGCTGAACTACACGAATCCCAATATGACGCATGGAGCCATCCGTCATACGTACACACTCGGAGCGCAGCACGTGCGTTTTCGGGTCGGCAGCGATCGGGTAGTCAAGAATGTTCGCGCCCTGCGTTCGGCAGCCACACTAAAGTTTCAGCAACAAGCCGAGACCGTTAGCTTCGATCTTCCAAACCTTGCCGATTACGAGGTCGTCGCCCTCTCGTAATTCGCGAAAGGGGGCTTTGTTCTGCGGCTCCCTCGAATCCTTTTGTGCAAATGCAAGGAACAGCGAAGTGGTTCAATAGCTTGACAGGTAGAATCAGCAAGCCGCCTCTCTCCGCGGGGGTGCAAAAGCCTTTATCCCGATGCGAGTACAACGGTCCAGAAAGCCGTTATTTTTCACCCCGACACTCTTGACTGTCGTGACTTCCTGTTTGCCCGTTACTCAGCGACACATTGAATCTCGATAGCCTATTTTTTTGGCTAGAGCGTCGGGGAAACGCGATGGTGCCCGACGCCGGACCGATTGCGGGCAGGCTACTTGCGGAGGCTGGATTTGATTGCGCGCTTCCGTGAGAATCGACAGAAGAAGCGTGCATTGTGCACGTGCCGGGTACAGGATTATTGGGGTCGGGGCACTGTGTGGTAATGGCGGGATTGACCTTCGTCTTCCAGGCCTCGGGAACAAAACCAAAGAGCTTGATTAACTGCTGGCCTAGAGCGATGCCGCAAAGTTCACCGGGCCTTCCGCCATTCGGGCAGGGCATGGCGTCCGCTGGATTCTGGTCATTGTCGACGGAGAACATAGGAACGAACACGTAGAGATGCGCGGTGTGCTTGATACTGCCGCCCGTGGGATCAGCGGAAGGTTCGGTGACCACCTGACATATCGGAGTCTGCAATTCATTGGGATCGGATTGCGCCTTTACGCCGTTGAAATCGAGGTCCATGGTGGGTTCTTCGACACAATCAAAGTTCTGCAGATAGGTGAAGGTTACGAGCCGGCCGTTGCCGAAACCATGAGTCTGATTTGGCGCAACTGCTGCGCTGGGGCACTGCTTACAGCAAATGACAGGAGCACGCCACATGCGAAAGCTAACAAAAGATAGCGCGCCGTGCTTTTGGGCCTGGGGGTTTTCGAGCGGAATTGACAGCGGAACATGCCGTTCTCCTTTTCAAAGGGAATGTTGCCTATCGCACGAAAGCGATTTGAAACGCGTCCCGTTTGCTACTGCTCATTCGAGCCGGAAGACATTTGGCCTGAATGAGGCGTGGAATTCTTGGGTCCGAACGTCAGGCTCAGCAAATACTGAATCAGGTCGCTTTTCTCGGACGCCGTAAGGCCGAGAGACATGCAAGCGTTGTAGTGATTGACGACATCGTTTAGCGTGGCGAAACGCCCATCGTGGTAGAAGCCTCCTTTGAAGTGAGTGAAGAGGTCGCCAATGGGCGACGTCCGGTAACGTTGGTCAGGGGCGCGATTGGCTTGGAAATCGTCGATGCAGATTTCCGAGGCGGTGTGCAAATTCCAACCCGCGTCAGTCCAGAGGGGCTCGACATGGCAATTGTTGCATTTGGCTTTGCCGCTGAACAGAGCGTCGCCGCGACTTGCTGCCGCGGCATCGAAGCTACGGGCGGGCGATTGCGGAGAAGGGATTGCGAGTTGGTAGAACTGAAGGGCTTGCAGCTTGGAAGTGATGAGGTCGCTATCAGGGTCAATGTGCGGCAAATCTCCAAAGCCATTGGCGGCCGCAATCGGGAATTGCGCTGCGTTGTTCAGTCGGGGATCCCAGAATCTGCCCTTTCCATGCATTTCCAGATTCGCAACGAAGGCATTCCAGTGGGGAACGGATCCCCAGCCGCTCCAGGTGTGGAGGTTGACTCCGCCAAGTCCAAACGCTGGCGGGATCAACGAAGCACCAGGAATGTTTGTGCCGGTTACCACGCCGTCAGTCATTTGCTGGGGATTGAAAGCCTTGCCGTCGAGAAGTAACTCGGCGTCAAATTTTCCCGGGCCCCAGGTACCCAGAACGGTTCTCACGGTGGCTTGGTCAGTGCCTAAAAGGCTTGCAAGAACGCTGAGGTCAGGGGCGAGAGAAACGATTGCACCCACGTTCAAATCCCGATTCGACCAACCATCCAAGCGATGACCGATGCAGCCCGTGCCAGGGTTAGGCTGAATAGCGCCTGCGCAAAACTGAGGCATGGAATTGTCGACGGTGGAGTGACACAAAGCGCATTGAATCCCAACAGACTGAAGGGTTCCAGATGAATTGAAGAAGCCGGTGACCCCGACGACCGCGTTCAATTTCAGAAGAGCCAGCGTCGTTGCGGGATCATCGAGATTTACCTTGCCCTGATTAAGGGCGGCAAGGAGATTCGCGGGGAGGGTGTCCACATCGACCTTGAGCCCAACGGCGAGCGCGGTTTTGGGGCTCACGCCAGGCCCGACGCCGCCTAACTTGGCACCCTCAATCGCCCGGTGGAGCATGAGCGTGCCGCCCCAGAAAGATTCGTCGCCAAACGTATCGAAGCGAAAAGTCTGACGGCCCTGGTTGACCAACTGAATTGCGCTCACTTGAACGGGATCTAGGAACCATCGGGATTGGCTGCCCGACGCCCCTGATTGGGAAATTGCGCGGTTTGCCATAGCGTGGCTAGAGAGAGGCCGGATTGTCTGGCCCTGCAGGACAAGTGCAAACGCGGCAAGGATAAGAAACACCGCAAGGAAGGAAATTCTTCTGGACGACACGGGACACCTCTTTCGCGGAGACCTTCGGGTTGGGCAGCGGCTGTAACATTACTTATCGGGGAGGGGTCCCGTCTGTTATGCAGATAACGCCCTTGTGGGGGGAATACCTGAGTTCCTTATCGGAAATTTCACGGAGTGTCAAAGGAGATTTAGCTCTTCGCGCTGTAATCGCGGAGCGCCGCGGGATCCACAAGCAAATGGCCGTGGGGCGTGTATTCGATCATGCCGTAACGGCGTAAGAGACCTAATCCGAGGGAAATTCTTTCTCGTCGCGCGCCCACCATTTGGGCGAGTTCTTCCTGGGTAAAGTGAGCGGTAATTTCCACGCGATTACCGATGGTGCGTCCGAGCTGCCCGGCCAGGTCAAGGAGGGTTTTCGTGAGCCTGTGCATGGTGTCGCGAAAGGCGAGGGAGGTCACTTGTTCGTGAGCGTTCAAGAGCGAATCGCAAAACAACTGGATTAACTCGCGCAAGAGTGGTTGATTCTTTTGAATGGTCTCGAGGATTTCTTCGTAAGAAACGGGGACGGCCTCCGTGAATTCGAGGGCCACGGCCCGGTCGGTGCGAGGCGATGCGGAGGCAGAAAGTTCGCCAACCACCTCGCCTGCCTTGCGGACGTCAAAAATGACTTCCTGGCCGCTCTCGGTGATCGTTCCAACTTTCACTACGCCGCTGCGAATGAAAAAAAAGGACCCTTCTTTGCGGCCGATATCGTAGAGAATCTCGCCTTTTTCATACTTTTGCACGTTGCGGTTTTGCAGAAGAATCCGGCAGAATCTCCCGCGGAAGATCGCGCTCAGAGCGGAGGAGAGAACGCATTCCCTGTCTTGCTGAGAATGAGATGCGGGTTCCAGGGCGCTGGCGTTTGCTGACATGGCCACTCCAGACGCAGCGCCCGGCGCTTGAACCTCACATTGCATTGGCCGGATCACTGGAAGGCCTGGCAATGTAGGCTCCAAGAGCCGTTTCTACTTGCGGCGCTTCACGCCCCACTCATTCGATGCCAGTCGGAGAGAAGAAGCTGCATCAACTTCGAAACGGCTGATACCGCTCGGCTTATGGGGGTGCGATCCATTGGAGGATCATGCCACTCTCGCAGATAGCGCTCGAGATGCAATCGCTAGCGACGAACTGCGTCCGATTATTCTTTGCACCGTGGCTCTGTGAGATTCTGGGCACATTGTCGGCAACCCTTACCTAATCGTGTTACGTCAGAGTTGCCCGTCATCCGCCCGCGATCAACGCCATGCGCTCAGTGGAGTTTTCAAGGCGATATAAGAGAGGCCGCAAATACGCCCTTAAGCCGCCTCGAGGACTGCCTCCGCGTCGATGGTGATTTCGACGAAGTCGCCAACAGCCATCCCACCGCGGTCCAGCGGTGCATTCCAGCTCGCGCCGAAGTCGTGGCGGTTTATCATGGTAGTCGCCATGAAGCCCGCGCGAGTCTTGGGGCCCTTGTCCACGCCATTCTCCCACCAAGGCGTTTGCCACTGCCCAAGATAGGTAACGCGAAGTTTGCAGGGGCGAGGCACGCCGCGGATGGTCAAATCCCCAAGGACCGAGTAATCGTGGTCGCCGAGCAACGTCACTTCGCGGCTGCGAAAGGTGATGGTGGGGAAGTGCTCGACATCGAGGAAATCAGCGCTGCGCAAATGCGCGTCGCGATCCGGCTCTCCCGTCCACAGCCCGCGGGCGTCAATCTCGATCTCAACCGTGGAGCGCTTCGGGTTTGCGGGATCGAAGTTGAGCTGACCGTGGATGTTTTTGAAGTGCCCGCGGACATACGTAACCATCATGTGGCGCGCGCAGAATTCTGCGGCCGTATGCCCAGGTTCGAGGAACCATCGCGCCAAGGGAGTCCACGCTCCTTTTGGGTAATTTTAGGATTAGCAGAGTACAGGCATATCTCGTCTCTTGCAAACCACGCCTGGTGAGAGAATCGATCATTCCATTTGGAAGGCGGCGTTCGCGGCGGCGGCATTGTCCCAGGGAGCAGCGCCGCTCTTCAGCTAAGCTCGCTCAATAAGGCTTGCCAGGTTTCGCGCTCGCGGGCCGGACTTACCAGTGGGTGCAACCTTGCGACCCATTGTTGGAGGTCGCGATAAAACCCGTCGTCGGATTCCGCCCGCTGCAACTGCTCCCGAAGCGCAGCGCTGTCGCCGACGGGAAAGTATCCTGGATAGTCCTCTCCCAAGATACCCACCGAGCCTGGTATGAGCGACGAAATGACCGGTGTGCCAACGGCGATCGCCTCGCTGACAACATTGGCCCCACCCTCGTGGTGCGACGTGAGCACCAGCATTTGGGAGCCGGCCAACAATTCCAAGGCATATTCATGTGAGAGAGGTCCGAGCCATTGGTAACGCGGGTTCGTGCGCTGTTCGGTTTCGACCTGTGCGGCAAACTCCGGGTCGAGCATGGCGCCAGCGTGCTTCACCTGGATCCTGGAAGAAGCTGGCAACTCACGTAGTGCGTACGCCGCTCGCATAGGATCCTTGACCTTTCGCAGGTGCGCCAGTACGCAAACCTGGAAACAGCTCTCCTCGCGCCGTGGGAGCGGGGAGGCGTGCTCCGCAGATTGGTAGATGACGCGCACTTTTCGCCGCGCGCTTTCAGGGACGGCCTCGACGCCCAAATCTTGCAAGACCACGATCCTGGATGCCAGCTCGAGCGAGCAAATCGCTTCCGCACTGTTCTCCAAGCCCCCATAGAGATCGGTGCCAGTCAGAGCGACAATGAGCGGGGCGTGTGGGCGCTCTTGCCGAAAACGCTGAATGGCGGGAAAGCTGCGCCTTGCGTGGAGCGCGATGAGCAGGTCGCATTCTTCTCCGTTCCAGTCTTTCCGAATGTTCACGTGGTGTCCAAGTTCGCTAAGGAGCCGCGCCCATCGATCCGCGGTGGTCCGGTTCCCTGTATGGACCTGAGCGGGGGCAGGGGTAATTAGTGCGATCTTCACTCGTTGATGTTACGCCGGCAGGTGCGGAATCCTGCCCAGACGTCGCGGCGATCCGGAGTGTAGAAGTTCCGCCAGGTATTGCGGAGCAGGCGCGGCTGGGTTGGCCAGGCGCCACCGCGCAGCACCTTGTGGGTGCCAAACCAGGGCTGCGAGTACTCCCGATAGGGATCGACCTCGAATCCGGGGTATGGGCCGAAGTCGCTAGCAGTCCATTCCCAGACGTTGCCGATCATCTGGCGGCAGCCGAAGGCGCTGTCGCCAGCCGACAGTGCGCCGACGTCCACCGTGCCCATGGCTCGCCACCCCAAGTTGGCGCGCTCCGGCACCGGTGGGTCGTCGCCCCAAGGAAAGCGGCGCTTCCCCTCCGCGAGTTCTTTGCCCAAGTGCGATGGGTCCGCGGACGCGGCCACCTCCCATTCGACCTCGGTGGGCAATCGGCGCCCTGCCCAGTTGCAGTAAGCTTCCGCTTCCCACCAGTTGACATGCAGCACAGGACGATACGGCTCCAGCGGCACCCAATGATCAAAATTACGTCGCAACCAGCGCCCCGCAGCTTCGAGCTTCCAGTACACAGGATGCTCTGCGCCTGCGCTCTCGCGCCAGCACCACCCGGACTCACTCCAGCATTCCCGCCGGCTGTATCCCTTTGCCTCGACGAACTCCAGAAATTCCGCTTGCGTCACGGCCGCGCGCGCGATAGCGAAAGGACGGACCTCGACCGGGTGCGCCCACTTTTCGTTGTCGAAAACAAATGGCTCTTCGTGAAGCGCTCCCAGGAGAAAACGTCCGCCGGGAATTTGCGCATCTCCGCGGAGAGGGTCCGTCTCGCCGGACTTGGTCGGTCCCAAGCCGGGGAAAAAGGGTGCACGCCATCCATAAGTCTGCCGAGTGTACGTGAAGGCTTCCGTGTGCATGTCCTCGTGGAAAACGCCCAACGTGATGAAATAGCGTTCCTGTTCGCTGAGTTTTCCCTGCTCGATACGCTCCAACACCCGGTCGCGTACCGTCGTCATGTAGGCCACGGTGTCTTCGCGCGAAGGCAGCCGCAGGCTCCAACGTGTATCGTGCGGGATGGCTGCCGAATCGTAGAGCGCGTCCCCGTGTGCACGGATCGGCGCCTCGCCGCCGGCGTGCCGTAGTGCCCATTTTTCCTGGAACCAGGTAACGTGCCCGATTTCCCACAATAAAGGATTCACGATCCTTAGTTGCGGACCCATGAGCTGCTCGTCGGACAGATCGGCCACTAACTCCAGTGTCCTCGAGCGAGCCTCTCTCACCCATCCCGCAAGCACAGCGTCACTGTTCCCATGGATGTTGACCGGTGATTGTCGAAAAGTCGCCACACTTCACCTTCCGACGAAAAAAGCAGACAGATACTAGCCAATCAAAAGTCCGGCGGCAAGGGCGGTGGTCCACACGGCCGCCGCCACTAACAGCGCAACCTTCCAGTGACTTTGTCGCGCAATCACCAGCAACGACGCGAGGTTAATCGCCGGGCCTGCTATCAACACCGCCAGAGCCGCTCCAGCGGAAGCGCCGGTGGCCAGCAACGACAAGGCCAGCGGTATCTCGAAAAAGGAGGGCATGGTCAGCAGCAGCGCTCCCGTCGCCGCCACCAGCAGAATCAGCACCTTCGATCCCCCAGAAGTCAGCGCCTCGATCGGGATGCGGTTCGCGATCATCATGGAAACCCAAATGCCGAGCAAGATCCAGGGCACCGTCCTTACGGTGATGTGCGCGAGCGAGCGGAAGTAGGTCCGTAGGATGTCACCCACGGCGTCTCCCGTTTCTGCGAATTCCTCTACGGCGGCCGTCCGCACCTGTACGCCTCCGGCAATGCGCGCGACCACCGCTGAAACGATCACCACCAAAAACACGGCCGTGACCAAGCGCGTCCCGGCAACTGCCAGAGGAAAGATCATGAACGTCAGAGCAAGGGTAGCGGGATTCAAAGATGGCGCTGCCAGCGTGAATGCCAGCGACGGTCCCAGGCGCTGGCTCCGGCGGTAGACGGCGGGAAACATCGGCGCTACGCAACAAGAGCACAACATGAGGGGAGCACCGACCGCTGCAGCTGTGAGCTGCGGCTTCAGATTGCCTTGTCCAAAAAGCATGGCTAAGCGTCGCGGCGAAATCGTGGCGTGAACCGCCGCGCTGACGAGCAGTCCGAACAGCAACGCCGGCCAAATGATCTTCAGGTACGCCAGGGTTTGGGCGCTGCTGGCGATCAGTTCCGTTCCGGGGGGACGATGAAGGGCTTCCGGATGCAAACCGAGCGAACCTGTGGCTTGCAATTTGCTGATTCGCGTAAGTCCACCATGCGCTTTGTAACCGATTAACCCAGCCACGAGTCCCGCAAGTAACACGATCGAAATGATCGTTCGAGGACTGAAGCGGCGCCGACCGTGAAAGCTGGTTGCAGGAAGATTCTTGGCCATGAACAGCCCCCCATACTGAAGAAACAAGAAGGATACAACAGTTCGAGTAGAGGACAAGCGATCCAAAATTTGAAAAGCCCATAACCCGTCGGTTGCGAGCAGCGGAAGACGAGTTATGAGCGAGTCGTCGGCTACTCTTACCTAACCCGGTTATGGAAGAGCTCTTCGTGACTCAGCCGTACTGTACTGGCAATGTGGCGAAGTCAAAGACGTGGCCAAGTCGTTTTAAGCCTTTGGCCCCAATCGATGTCGTCGAGTTGGAGGCGTCGAACCTCGCCCGAGCGCAACCCGTAGACAACGAGCAGAAGCAAAATGGCGCGGTCACGTAGCTGAAAAGGTTTATCTTCCGATGAGTCAGGAATGATGCCTTTGATCTGTTCCCACGTCGGTCCTAAGGGGACTCCCTCGTATCGGTAGATCCGGGGAACCAGAATGGAATCGGCCAAACCCGGCCGGGTTCTTCCCCTCATCTCGCAATAACGAAACCATGCGCGTAAGACGCTCGCAGTCGTTCTCAGGGAAACACGGCTCCACGTTTGGCCGAGGTGCTTGAGATATGCGTCGAGGTGATCGGGAGTTAGGCCTTCGAGAAAATGACTCTGTTGATGCAGATAGGAGAGGCACTGCTGGATGTGCCAGTGATGCTTGTTGCGCGTCGCCGACGCCAACCCACGTCCTTCGCACTCTACCTTAAGGAAATCTTCAACCAACGCATCATATGGACCTGGCGGTGGATCTGGGTCGTGGGCCAAGCGGCCAAGCCGTTCTAAAAAGCTGTGGGCAACGGAACAGAAGTTCTCCTTCGGCCAACGAGGAGTGTCCGCCCATCCTTGTTTCACTCGTCGCGCTGCCCAAGAAGCGGCGATGGCCTCGAGCTCGGTAGCTTTGAAGCAATAGTCCCGGGGATATTGCTGGATCTCCCGAGCGATGGATAAGCAGTAGCGAGCCTCTCTGATCACAGTGCCCGTGGCGGCACCACGATCCTTCAGGTGTTGCAGATATTCCTGTCGCTCTGAGGCGAGTGGTCCTTCGCGATGACGTCGCAGAGCAGTGGGACGTGAGAAGATCTCTTCAAACATGGTGTGCACCTCCTAGGGGGAGGATGACACACCATGTGCAGGCGCCGAATTATGTGGCCAAGTTGAGAGTCAATGTGTTGAGGGCTAAAGGCTTAAAAAGACTTGGCCACATCTTGCACTTCGCCACATTGTACTGGGGTAAACCCACCGTACGGAATGATAGGGCAGAGGTCCTACTTACCACTACTGATGGCAAGATGGTGTACCACGGTCGCGCAGACGACCTTCTCGTTCGCAAAGATAGCGATCTGCAGCCAGTTAGCTTCAACATCGGCCTGCGCCGGCTAGGTTGGCGGGAAATTGGGCCG
>Ga0209686_1000425_pt1 | contig 21932 bp, 26 predicted proteins | sample GraSoiAngelo_126_FD_185883 | JGI IMG/M metagenome (GOLD analysis project Ga0209686, IMG submission 185883) | Grasslands soil microbial communities from the Angelo Coastal Reserve, California, USA - 14_0927_09_20cm (SPAdes) (version 2) | ecosystem: Environmental > Terrestrial > Soil > Grasslands ...
CTCTTGCGGCTATGACGGCTGGAACGCTTCCCAGCCGGTGCAGCGCCTGCGCGCCGCGAACGTGAACATGGAGCAGTTCATCCAGGGCCCCAAGTCCTACCACCCGGCCATGCAGGCGCTGGAGGTGGCGTATCTGAACGGAAAGCTCGCCCACGGCAACGACCCGGTGCTGAACTGGAACGCCTCGAACATCGTGGCGCGCGAGGACGCCAACTTGAACAAGGCCCCGGACAAGAAGCGCGCGGCCGAGAAGATCGATGACATGTGCGCGCTGCTGATGGGCGTCGGCCGGGCCACGTCCGCCGCGCCCGAGCGCCAGCCGGAATACCAGATGTTCTTCGCCGGCTGAGAGCCGGCCAACCGGAGACCACCATGAAGCTCGAACGAGCCTACTCGACGCTGGAGATCAAGGAAGTCGGCGGCGCCGGCAACGAGCGCACCTTCACCGGCATCGCATCCACGGCCACGCCGGACAGGATGGGCGACATCGTCGAGCCCAAGGGCGCGCAGTTCAAGCTGCCGCTGCCGCTGCTGTGGCAGCACGACTCCGGCCAGCCGATCGGGTGGGTCACGTCCGCGACGGTGAAGAGCGACGCGATCGAGATCGTCGCCAAGGTGGCCGACATGCCGGAGGAAGGCACGCTGCGCGCGCGCCTCGAGGAGGCCTGGCAGTCGATCACCAGCAAGCTGGTGCGCGGCCTGTCCATCGGGTTCCGGCCGCTGGAGTCCTCCGACATCGAGGGCTCGCGCTGGGCCCAGCGCTTCATCAAGTGGGAGTGGCTGGAGCTGTCCGCCGTGACGATCCCGGCCAACGTGGAAGCCACCATCGTTTCCGTCAAGTCGTTCGACAAGGCAACGCGGGCCGCGCTCGGCCTCACGCGCTCGCCGGTCGTGCACTTGCCACCACCCCCCGGCGCTTCGGGGACCAAGAGCGGGCGCCGTCCTGGCGTCGTGTACCTCAATCCCTGAAGAGGAAATCATGCAACGTCGATCCCTGACCTGGGGCTTCATGGCCCTCCTGGTGCTCGCCTGTGGCGCAGCTTTCGCCGGTCATCCGGTAACCAGCTACCTGTCGCCGGACGTGCTCGCGGCGCTGGGAGCGCTCGGCGGCGGCTTGCCGTTCATGCTGGGCGAGACCCGCACGATCGGCGAGCAGATCACTGCCTTCGAAGCCACGCGGCAGACGAAGCACACCGAGCTCAGCGAGATCATGTCGAAGGCCTCGGAGGAGGGCCGTACCCTCGACAAGGACGAGGAGGATCGCTACGACACCCTGAAGGGCGAAGTGGAATCGATCGACAAGCATCTCGGGCGACTGCGCGACGCGGAGAAGCTGAACCTCACCAAGGCCAAGCCCGTCGACGGTAGCAGCACGGACGACGCAGCCGGTTCGCGCGATCCCCACCGCCTCCCGGTGCAGGCCAAGCACTCGGAGAAGCTGGAGCCCGGCATTGAGTTCGCGCGGTACGCCATGTGCCTGCTCGCCGCCAAGGGGAACACGTCCGAAGCCGCGAGGCTGGCACAGGGACAGTACCCGCAGATGGAGAGGATCAACCGCGTCCTGAAGATGCAGGCTGACCACCGAGCGTTGGGCATGGAAGTGCTCCTGAAGGCTGCGGTGGAAGCCGGCACCACCATGGACGCCACCTTCGCGGCGCCCCTCGTCGACTACCAGAACTTCGCGGGCGACTTCGTTGAGTTCCTGCGGCCGCGCACGATCATCGGCCAGTTCGGCCAAGGCAACGTACCGGGTCTCAGCCGCGTGCCGTTCATGGTACGAATCGGCGGCCAGACCTCCGGCGGCAACGCCGCGTGGGTGGGAGAGGGCGCGCCGAAGCCGCTGACTGGCTTCGACTTCAACGCGACGACGCTCGCGTGGGCCAAGGTGGCCGCCATCTCGGTGCTGACGAACGAGCTGATCCGCTTCTCCAACCCGTCGGCGGAGCGACTGGTGCGCAACGCTCTGGCGGACGCTGTGATCGCACGCATCGACACGGACTTCGTTGATCCGGCGAAGGCCGCGGGCGCGAACGTGTCGCCTGCCTCCATCACGAATGGGGCAACAGCGGTGGCCTCTGGCGGCGGCACCGACGCGGACGCGATCCGCGCGGATCTGCAGGCACTGTGGGCACCGTTTATCGCCGCGCGGAACCCGCCGCGCAGTGCCGTGTACCTGATGGACTCCACCACGGCGCTGGCCATCTCGCTGATGCGCAACCCGCTGGGACAGACCGAGTTCCCAGGCCTCACCATGAACGGCGGGACCTTCAACGGCGTGCCGGCGATCGTGTCCGACTACGTGCCGGCGGGCGTCGTGGCGCTGGTGAACGCCAACGACATCTGGCTGGCGGACGACGGCCAGGTGACCATCGACGCGAGCACCGAGGCTTCGCTGCAGATGGCCGACAACCCCACGAACGCTAGCGTGACGGCCACCGCGGCAGCGCTGGTGTCCATGTGGCAGACCAACAGTACCGCCTTCAGGGCGGAGCGCTACATCAACTGGGCGCGCCGCCGCGCCTCGGGTGTGGCATACCTGACCGGCGTCCTGTGGGGTACCACGCCCCCGGCCGGCCCGTAACCAGGACTCGCCTGGTTAAAGCGGCCCCACCCGGGGCCGTTTTTGCAAGGCTGACCGAAAGGAAGAACCATGGCACGCGTACAGGCAACAGTGATCGGCAAGCCGTATCGGCATGCCAAGGTGGGCGACACCGTCGAACTCAGTGCTCGCGACGCAGACCTCCTGCAGCGCCTGGGCAGGGTGAGCGTCGCTGGCGGCACGTACGCCCGGCGCGACATGACTGCGCAGGCGCCCGCGACGCTGGTCATCCTCGACGACCAGCGCGTCGACCTGACGAAGCTGGAGAAGGTGGAGCTGCGCGAACTGGCCAAGAGCCTGGGCGTGAAGGTCCACCATGCAGCCGGCGAGGACAAGCTGCGCCAGGCCATCGTTGAAGCGCAGAAGGCAGCCGGGTAATGAAATTCGGCCTCGCCCGGATCGCTACAGCGGTCGCGAAGTTCGTCGGCGGCCTGCGGGCCATCGACGGTCGCGGCAACGGCGGCTGGTGGCCGATCATCCGGGAACCGTACTCCGGGGCCTGGCAGAACAACGACCCCCTGACGGTCGACGAGGAGCTGGAGAGCCACGCGGTCTATGCATGCATCACGCGGATCTCCAACGCGATCGGCAAGCTCGCGGTCAACCTCTGCGCGGTGGACGACAACGGGATCTGGAGCCCCACGGCGAGTGCGGCCTTCTCGCCGGTGCTCAGGCGCCCGAACCGCTTCCAGAACCACATCCAGTTCAAGCAGTACTGGATCGTGTCGAAGCTGGCGCGCGGCAACGCCTACATTCTGAAGGAGCGCGACGATCGGAACGTCGTAGTCAGGTGGTACCTGCTGGATCCGACCCTCGTGACCCCGCTGGTGGCGCCGGACGGAGCGGTGTTCTACCAGCTCAAAGCCGACAACCTGAGCGGCCTGCCAGAGGAGGTGGTGGTGCCGGCCAGCGAGATCATCCACGACCGGATGAACTGCCTGTTCCACCCGCTGGTGGGCATCTCTCCGCTGTACGCGGCCAGCCTGGCAGTCAATCAGGGCCTGAAGATCCAGCGCGATGCCGCTATTTTCTTCGCCAACGGGGCGAACCCCGGCGGCGTGCTGACGGCGCCCGGTGCCATCAGCGACGAGACCGCCAAGCGCCTGCAGGACAAGTGGAGCGCCAACTACACGGGCGAGAACGCCGGCAAGGTCGCTGTGATGGGTGACGGCCTTAAGTTCGAGCCGATGCGCATGACGTATGTCGACGCGCAGCTGGCCGATCAGCTGAAGATCTCCGCGGAGGTCGTGTGCTCCACCTTTGGGGTGCCGCCCTTCAAGATCGGACTGGGCACCATCCCGGCAGGCATGAAGGTTGGCGACCTGAACCAGATGTTCTACGAGGACGCGCTGCACTCCCTCATTGAGGAGATGGAGCTGTGCATGGACGAGGGCCTGGCGCTCCCCACGGGGTACCGCACGGAGCTCGATCTGGACAACCTGCTGCGCATGGACCAGGCCACGCTGGCCGACATCCTGGTGAAGCTGGTGGGCGGCGCGATCATGAAGCCGAACGACGCTCGCCGGCGCCTGAACCTGTCGCCCGTGACTGGCGGCGACGCCGTGTACCTGCAGCAGCAGAACTACAGCCTGGAGGCGCTGGCCAAGCGCGACGCGGGGAAGGACCCCTTCTCGAAGTCGGCACCGCCGCCGCCACCGGCACCAGCTCCTGACGATCCGCAGCCGGATCCCGCGGAGGAACCGGCGGCGAAGGAACTCGCGCTGGCGCTCCACAAGCGCCTGCAGCAGGAGGAATTGGTTTGTGTCGCGTGATGGCCGCGACGGCCGGCCTGGTCCGCCTGGTCTGCGGGGCGAGCCCGGGCTGGATGGACGAGACGGCGTCCCTGGTGAGAAGGGCGTCCGCGGGGATGAGGGACCGCAGGGACCGCAGGGCCCGCCGGGGCCGGCTGGCGCTGAGGGTCCGCCCGGCCCACCCGGTGACCCTGGACCGAAGGGTGAAGCGGGGGAGACCGGACCGGCCGGCCCCAGGGGACCCGAAGGCCCTATGGGTCCGCCGGGAAAGGACGGGCGAGACGCTCGGCGGCCGGTGTCGTGGCGCCTCGTGCCGGTGCGCAACGAGACCACCAACCTCATCGAGTACATCGACCTGGTGCCGCGCGAATGACGGCGAAGGAGTGACATGGCCAGCCTGATCTACAACAGCTTCTGGGACGACCTAGCGCGCGGCGCCGTCGACGCGGACACCGACACCTTCAAGTGCATGCTGGTCACCTCGGCGTACACCGAGGACAAGGACGCGCACACGAAGCGCAGCAACGTGACCAACGAGGTCGCAGCTGCCGGCGGCTACGTGGCGGGCGGCCAGGCGGTGACCGTGGGCGTCACGAAGGACAACGCGAACGACCGGGTGGAGATCAGTCTGGGCGGCTTCTCGATTCCGGCAGCGTCGATCACCGCTCGCAAGGCCGTCTACTACAAGAGCCGCGGCGGCGCGGCGAGCGCGGACGAACTGGTGGCGGTGATCGACTTCGGCGCCGACGTCACCAGCACGAACGGCACCTGGAGCCTCGCGGCCAGCACGATCCGCATCCAGAACTGAGTGGCGCTGTGGCTCAAGCGAACGACAGCATCCTGATCACGCCGGGCAGCGGCGCGGTCGTGGCGACCCACAATCCGGGGGACGGCAAGGAGTACCAGGTCGTCATGCTGGCCGACGATTCCGGCCACCTGATGCAGTCGCTGCCGACGTATTCGTTCTTCATCAAGGTGTCTGCCGGTGCTGCTGCGAAGGACCACTTCGACATCTTCAACGCCGCTGGCAGCGGCAAGCTGTTGGAAATGCGCGGCCTGTGGGCGACGCCGCAGATTTCAGGCACTGCGATCACGGGCACGATCTCGCCTGACTTCGACTTCCTTCGCACTAGTGCCGTCGGGTCAGGCGGCACGGCGATTCCGTACAAGGCCACGACGTTTCCAAATATGTCGCCGATGGATACCGCCAACGCTGCCTTGCCAGCGCAAGTCACGGCGCGTGCTGGTCCCACTGGCGGCGCGACGATTGCGGAGGCTTTGTTTACCTCGTACGTCACGCAGGAGGAATCGCAGGCTGGTGCCCAGCTTGGGCAGTGGTTCAACCTGTTCCCCGAAACCGCCATGGGGCAACGCTACGCCGCACGGGAGGGGCAAGGCTTCAAGCTGCGCCAGATCACGCTCGGTGTCGCGCAGAACTTCTCTTTCTTCGGCGTCTTCACGCTGGTCTAGGTTGTTCCCATGAGCTTGCTGCTGCTGTTTGCATCTGGCGACAGCGTCCCAGCCCAGGCGTCCGGCGCCGTGCTGGCGGCAGCGGCCACGCTCATCCCGGGCTCGGCCAGCGGATCCGCCGCGGCAATCGGTGCCGGCGTGCTGCAGGCCAGCGAGACGGTCCTACCTGGCGCGGCGACCGGCACCGGCGCGGCCGGGGGCCTCACCATGGGCGCGAGCCCGTCGCTCATAGCCGGCGCTGCGGGTGCCGGAGCGAGCCGCGCTGGCGTCACCCTGACGGGAACGGCAAGCTTCCAGCCCGGCCTGGCCGGCGTCAGTGCGACGGCCAATGGCCAGTTGCTGGTGGCCACTGGGTTCCTCGCAGTCGGTGCGGCCGCGGCGGCCGCGCAGCGCGCCGGAGCATCGTTGGCGGCGGCCGGAACGCTCACGGCCGGAACGGCCGCCGGCGGGGCGCTGGCGGGCGGCGTGGGCCTCGATCAGACCACCGGCATATCGCAAGGAGCTGCTGCCGGTGCTGGTGCTGCTGATGGGGCGCTGCTGGTGAGGGGCATGCAGTTCGCCCCTGGTGCTGCCGCTGGTGGTGCTGGTGCTGGCGCCCAGCGAATCGACGTGCTGCCGGTGCTGGAGGAGGGCGCCGCCGCCGCTGATGCTCAGGCGCCCGGTTACCTGCTGCTGGTGGAAACCTCTTTGGAGCCGGGCCACGCCGCGGGCGCCGATGCCGGGGGCGCCGTGGCTGCGGGAGCCCTGCTGCAGGCCGGTGCGGCACTCATTCCAGGCATCGCGAGCGGCACCTTCACTGCACCGCCGGAGATCGTCGTCTTCGGGGGCGGCGGTGGTTCGGGATGGCAGGTTCCGGTGCCGAGTGCGCTGTCCCGTCAGCTCGAGCAACAGCTCATCGACGAAGACGAATTGCTCATGGTCATGGCATCGCGAATCGCTGCCTCCGGGCTGCTCACAGGATTGGCGCATGGACAACATTGACATCATCGTCCGGGCGGTCAAGGACTACATCCAGCGCTGCATGACGCCGCTGGGCGAGCGGCTGAAGGTGCTGGAGGCGCGCGGCGCGCCGGCGCCGGGCGAGCGCGGCGAGAAGGGCGAGCCGGGCCCAGCCGGTAAGGACGGAGCCGCCGGTGCACCAGGTGCGCAGGGCGAGCGGGGCGAGCCAGGAGAACGCGGCGAAAAGGGCGAGCAAGGCGCACCCGGCGCCAGCGGCAAAGACGGAGCTCCCGGTGAGCCGGGGCCGCGGGGTGAAAAGGGCGACCGCGGCGAGCGTGGCGAAAAGGGCGAGCCTGGGGAGCCAGGAGCGCCCGGCGAGAAGGGAGCGGACGGCCTGAACGGCAAGGATGGCGCTCTTGGCGAGAAAGGCTTGGATGGCCGCGACGGCCTCGAGGGCCCGCCCGGTCGCGATGCCTTTCAGATCGAGGTGCTGGACGTCATCGACCCGCAGAAGCGCTACCCGCGCGGCACCTACGCGTACCACCGCGGCGGCACCGTCCGGGCGTTCAAGACCACGGAGCCGCTGGGCGAGGGCGACATGGAGCGCTTCGGCTGGCAGGTCATGGTCCGGGGGATCGACGCTGTGGAGATCGGGCAGGACGAAGCCGCCCCCGGCCTGATCTCGCTGGGCCTCCGGATGACCGACGGCACCCTCGTGCACAAGCAAATGCGCATGCCGGTGTTGATCTATCGCGGGATCTGGAAGGAAGAGGAGGTCTACCACTCGGGTGACGCAGCGACGTGGGCCGGGTCCCTGTGGATCGCGCAGGCGCAGGAGACCACGTCCAAGCCAGATGCCGGCGATGGCGGCTGGCGCCTGGCTGTGAAGCGCGGTCGCGACGGCCGCGACGGCAAGGATGGCACCCCTGGCGAGCGCGGTGCGCAGGGCGAGCGAGGCGTTCCCGGCCGCGACGGGAGGCACCAGGCATGACGATGCTCGTGACTCTCCAGCAGGCGAGCGACCACCTGAGGCGCGACACGACCGCTGATGACGCCGACCTGACGCTGAAGATCGAGGCGGCGTCGGCCATCGTGCTCGCGTACATAACCGAGTCTGCGTTCGTGCCAGATGAGGCCGGAGAGCCGACGGAAGAGGTCCGGCCGGAGGTGCAGAACGCGACGTTGATCATGGTCGGTTTCCTCTACAAGGACCGGGACGAGGATGCCGACGAGCAGTGGGAGCGCGGCTACCCGCCCAGGCTGGTGGCCAGCCTGCTGCAACACCTTCGCACCCCGGGGATGGCGTGAGCAAGTTCAACCGCGGCAAGCTGCGCCACCGCGTGGCGCTGGAGACCTTCCAGTCTGGGCAGGATCCCGATACGGGTGTCCTGACCGATGGCTGGCTGCAGCTGGCCACCGGCGTCTGGGCCGCCATCGAGCCTTTGAGCGGTCGCGAGTTCGTCGCTGCGCAGGCGCAGCAGGGAACGATCACCACGCGCATCACCATCGCCCAGCGGGACGACCTCAACCCGAAGATGCGCGTTCGCCACGGCGATGTGGTCTACGACGTGCACGCGGTGCTGCCGGACCCGGATTCCGGTCGCGAGTGGGTGACCCTTATGTGCAGCAGCGACGCCAGCACGCCCCCAGACAACCCCGGCCCGTGAGGGCCTGCACCACCACCAGGAGAGCACCATGCGAGTTCGCTTCAAGTTGCCGGATCCCCGGGCCGGCCAGGTAATCGCCATGACCGATTCGGCCGCGCGCGCCGCGATCAAGGAGGGCAGGGCACAGGAGGAGGTCGACCGCGAGCCCTCGAAGGTCCCCGCGATCAAGCGTGCTTCGAAGCCTGCGACCCGAAAGACTGCTGCGAAGAAGGCCCCTCCTGCACGGAAGGCTGCCGCGTCCAACGTCGGCGAAGGCAGCGCGGACTGAGTGAGGGGCAGGCTGTGAAGGTCGAAGTGAAGCTGCACGGCCTGGACGAGATCATGAAGACGCTGCGCGAACTGCCGGCAGAGCTCGCCAGCACGCGCGGCGGTCCAGTGCGGACAGCCCTGCGAAAGGCCGCGGTCGTGATCCAGAAGCAGGAGCTGGCCAACCTGCAGGCGGTGACGGCCACCGCGACGGCCGAGGAGCGCCTTTCCACCGGTTTCCTCGCGAAGAACGTGGTCGTCAGCCGCGGCAAGGCCCCGCGCGGCACGAAGGGCGAGCGGTTCCTCGTGCGCGTGCGCCGCAAGACCTACCCGGGCAGGCAAGGAGTCACGACCCTGCAGACCGCGCAGCTGCTGGAGTACGGCAGCAGCCAGCAGCCAGCGGAGCCGTGGATCCGGCCGGCTGTCCAGAGCCGCGGCCGCGAGGCCATCGAGACATTCGAGCGCGAGCTCGCCGGCGCTGTGGATCGCGCCGTGCGCAAGCTGGCCAAACAGAACGGGGTGAAGTGAAATGGCCCTGCTGCCGCCGGTCTTCCAGCTGCTGAAGGCTGCCGCGCCGGTCACCGCCCTCCTGGGCGCAACGCCTAAGGTCTACCGTCACGGCCAGGCGCCCCAGGGCACCCTAGCGCCCTACGTCGTGTGGCAATTGGTCGGAGCAGACCCTCAGAACAACCTGTCCGATGTGCCCAAGACCGATCACGACGCGCTCCAAGTGGATTGCTACCACACCACCGATGGGGGCGTCGAGCAGCTGGCTGAGGCCGTACGCAACGCGATCGAGCCCACGGCGCATTTGACCGGCATCGTCATCGACGAAAAGGAGCCGGCCACCGGCTTGTATCGCCTCGGTCTCCAGTTCGACTGGTGGCTCTCGCGCTGACGGAATCTGTTCCCCACCTCCAGCCGCCGCGGGCGGCTTTTTCATTCCTGAAAGGAAACGACCATGGCAGCCGGCGAAGTCAAAACCCAAGGCACGCACGTCTACTTCGTGAACCCCACCGGCCCCGCGCTGGTGAAGCTCACGTGCCCGACCGGGATCACCGGCATCGGGGGCGGCGACGTGGACCAGATCGAGGACACGTGCCTCGACGAAACCGAGGAGCACACCTTCATGGACGGCCTGGCGTCCCGCGACTCGCTGACCATCCCGTTCAACCTGGTGCCCAGCGACGCCTCGCACCAGCTGCTCTATTCCCTGAAGGACACCTCGCCGCGGCCACTGCTGCACTGGATGGTGCTCCTGAGCGAATCGGCCGATCCTCCGACGCTGGCCGGCAGCACCATGACGCCGCCAGCCACGCGCACGAGCTTCGCGTTCGACGGCGTGATCACGAACGTGGGTGTCGACATCGCCACGAACGAGATCGTGCGCGGCACGCTCACCGTGCAGCGCCGCAGCGCCATCGTGCCCACCTGGTTCGAGCCGGCCTGATTCCATGCCGCTGCACGAATCAGCGTACGTCAGCGAGGAGCTCTACGAGCGCTCGGTGCGGTTCCCGGACGGGAACGAATACAAGGTGCACTTTCGCGAGCCGGCTGGCCCGGAGATCGTGCAGTACTACCTGATGACCAAGTCGGACAACGACGAGGACCGGAAGGTGGCCGTCGCGAAGCTCCTGGTCGCCAGCGTCATGGAACCAGATGGCAAGCCGTCCATGACGTTCGAGCAGGCCAAGAAGTTGCGCCCGATGATGTCCAACGCCCTGCTGCAGGAGGTGATGCAGATCTCCGGCGCGGCCGGTGCTGCGCTAAAAAAGCCCTCGCCGTCAGGGGAACAGAGTGGTTCTGGCACGTCCTCGCCCTCGCCCTTGGCGGCCGTTCCGTCGCGGAGTGGAAGGCATCGATCAAGCAGTCCGAGTTCGATGCCTGGCTCGAGTTCTACCGCCGGTATCCCTTCGACGACTTCCATCGCTTCCACAGGCCGGCAGCCATGATCGCAGCGGCCGCTCACGGCGACGACAGGATCCAGCAGCGCCTGGACTTCCTGCAGCCAGATCGCTCTAGCGATGGCCTGTCGGACGCGGACATGACCACCATGCGGACCTTCGGCTACCTGCGAAAGGGCGGATGACATGCCAGCTGGCTCCATCGTCGTCGAACTGCTAGCAAAGACCGGCTCGTTCGAGACTGACGTCCAGCGCTCGACCAAGGCGGCCGAGAAGCGGATGAAGGACTTCGCCAATTCGGTGAAGGCGTCGTTCGCCGGAAACCTGCTTGCGGGCTTCGCCGAGGAGGCGATCTCCAAGATCACGGCGCTGCCGGGCCAGATCGTCCATGGGCTGGACGCCCTGAACGACGTCTCCGACGCCACCGGCGCCAGCATCGAGAAGATCTCGGCGCTCGAGGACACGGCGCTGCGCACCGGCAACTCGTTCGAATCGGTGAGCAGCGCGCTGGTGAAGTTCAACCAGGAGCTCAAGGACACCGACCCGAACAACAAGACCTCCGCGATCCTGCAGAAGATCGGTCTGAACGCCCAGCAGCTGCGGCAGATTGACCCGGCCGATGCGCTGCACCAGGTGGCGCGCGCGCTCGCGCAGTTCGCCGACGACGGCGACAAGGCCCGTGTGGTGCAGGAGCTGTTCGGCAAGTCGGTGCGCGAGGTGGCGCCGCTGCTGAAGGACCTGGCGGAACAGGAGCAGCTGCACGCCACCGTCACCACCGACGAGGCGAAGGCGGCGGAGGAGTTCAATAAGCAGCTCGCGCAGATGAACAAGAACTCGCTGGACCTGGCGCGCTCGATCGCCGGAGGCCTGCTGCCGGAGATCAATGCGCTGCTCAAGGCCTTCCGCGAGGGCGGGGCGGTCGGCGGGCTCATGGGCTTCGGCGATGTCAGCGAGCCCGGCAAGAAGCTCACCGAGATCAACGACAAGCTGATCACGCTGCGAAAGACCCGCGACGAGCTCGACCCGAAGAAGAGCACCACGAACAAGATCAACGACTTCCTCTTCGGCGACGTCGGCGACCTGGATCGCCAGATCTCCGCGCTGGAGAAGGAGCAGAAGTTCCTGAAGTCCCTGCAGCAGACGCAGGCGCTCGGCGTGGGCGGTGACGTTTCCGACGCGCTCTCGCGTCGCATGGGTAGCCGGGCGGGCATCGGTCCCATTCCAGACACCAAGAAGGGGCCGAAGGGCAAGGATCCGAACGCTGACTTCAATTCCTACCTGTCCAACCTGCAGCAGCAGCTGCAGAAGGTCAACGAGCTGACGGTCAGCGAGAAGCTGCTGGACGACATTCGCCGCGGCTCGCTGACGGTGACGCCCGCCCAGGAGAAGCAGCTCAAGACCCTCGCGGCCACCATTGACAAGGAAAAGGAAGCCACCGAGGCCCGCAAGCTTTCGCGCGACGCAGTAATCGACGAGGGCGCAGCGGTCAACAAGGCCAACGAGGCTTACCAGGATCGGTTGAAGGCTCTTCTCGATGCCGGCCCCATGGCGCAACTGGAGCGCCAGCGCCGCGACCTGCAGTTCCTCGCGGACCAGATCGGCAAGGAAGGCGGCATCACGGCGGAGCAGTTCAGCGACGCTGCCACCGGCATGCTGGGCCTGAACCAGGCTGCGCAGGAGGGCATCCCCATCTGGGAGGAGCTCGGGTCGGCCGGCCTGGATGCGCTGCACTCGCTGGCGCTGGGCGGCGAGGACGTCGACGAGGTCTTCAAGCGCCTGCTGCTGCGGGTGGCCGACCTCATCTTCCAGATCGGCGTCGTGGAGCCTGCGATGGAGCAGCTGCGCGCGTCCATGAAGGGAAGCGGCACCAGCGGCGGTGGCGGCCTGTTTCAGACGATCGCCGGGAGCATCCTGGCGGGGTTTGGTGGCGGCGGCGTCACCCCGCCGAACCCGTTCTATGGAGGGGCGCGGGCCGGGGGCGGGGACGTTCTGCCTGGCGTGGCCTACGACGTGGGCGAGCTTGGGCGCGAGCGGTTCATCCCCCGCACTGCCGGCACGGTCCTGCCGAACTCCGCCATCGAGGGCGGCGGCGAGCTCATGGTTGTGAATCAGACCAGCGGCCGCGTGGACCGCGCGGTGGAGCAGCGGATCTCGCCCAAGCAGAAAGCCCTGTTCCTGCAGGAGACGATCGAGGGCGTCGCGCTGGCCATCAGCAACCCCAGTTCGTCGGTGAATAAGTCCATCAAGCGCAACTTCAACGTGCGCCCGCACAGGTCCTGAGATGCCCACGCCTCGCATCCCGAGCGGCTTCAAGCCCCTGGCCAACCCGTACACCATCAGCGCACCTGATGGCGTGAGCGTGTCCGAGGTCGCTGGCGGCATGCCCCGGCCGGCCATGCACTGGTCGCGCGGCAAGCAGCAGATCCCCATGGGGATGGTCCAGACGGAGGCGGAGTTCTCCGTCTGGACGATCTGGTTCCAGCGCACGATCCGCAACGGCGCGATCCAGTTCCTGATGCCGCTGAACACCGGCATGGGCATGCAGGACCACCTGTGCATGATGCTTCCAGGCAGCTATTCAGCGGTGCCCGCGGCGGCCAGCAAGCTGTGGTCCGTGAGCTTCACGGTGGTGACGGAAAGCTCCGCCTACACCGCGATGACCGACGCCGAGGTGGAAACGCTGCTGGCCGTCTATGAGGCGACCCTGGAGGACGGGATCGACGTGGTGCTGGCGCGCATCGCCAAATTCGCCAGCGAGGACACCCTGGTGCTCGCATGAGCCTGGACCTCGAGCAGCAGCTGCTGGTCTTCTTCGCGTCGTCGCCGCAGACGAAATATCCGATCGAGGTGCTGGAGATCAGCCACTCGGCCATGACGAAGACCTACTACCTCTGGCGCGAGCCCTACGTGGGCACGGTCACGACGGAGGACGGCGTGCGCACGGTGCAACCCAGGAACTTCGAGGCGGAGCGCGCGGGCAGCGACGAGAACCTGGACCAGGTCTACAAGATCAAGCTGGACACCACAGACGTATCCGACGAGTTCAACGAGCAGCTCGATCGCATCCCGCTGAACACCACCGAGCGCATTCGCGTCGTGCTGCGCGAGTACCTGAGCGACGACCTGACCGACATGCAGACGCGCGCCGTGCTGCAGGCCGAGAACGTCGCCCACCAGCTCGGGGCGGCCACGATCACGGCGGTGTCGCCGCGCTTCAACTTGAACCGCACCGGCGAGATCTACGCGCCGCGGGACGTGCCGATGCTGCGGAATTTCCTGTAATGGCCGCTCCTGTGCTGGATGTCGCTGCCTACCAGGCGATGGTTTTTCCGTCGCCGCCGTGCTGGCAGCTGGTGACGCATGTTTACCGCAACGTCCTCGGAGAGGAACCGGACCAGGTGCAGACGGTCAGCGAGGCGATGCGGCTGGCCGCGCGCACCTACCGGCTGGAGCTGTTCAAGAGCCGCGACGGCATGGAGCAGCTCGCGCAGCCGCGAGACTTCGCCATCGTGCTGATGTGGCGCACCTCGAGCAAGCGCCAGCTGCACTGCGGGATCTACTACGGCGGCAAGGTGCTGCACGCGACGGAGTCGGCCACCCTGTACCAGGACATGGGAACGCTGCGCGACACCTATCCGCTCATGGAGTTCTGGGCGACGCCATGAAGACTGTTCGACTGCACTGCCACCCGCTCGAGGGGGATGCGCCGCAGGAGTACCAGGCCGACAGCATCGGCCGCTGGCTGATCGACCACTACGGTCCGACCCTTCCTCGCGACCGCCTGGTGCACGTGTACGCCGGAGAGCCGGCGCACGAGACCGAGGTGACCGGCGACATTGCGGCGCTGGTGCGCAACGACGCGCCGTTCTACACGGTGCTGGAGGCGCCGGGCGAGGGGTTCAGCCTCGTCTCCATGCTGGTAAGCATGGCAATCTCCACAGTGATCTCGGCCATCGCCCGGTCGATGTTCGCGCCAGAGAAGCCGCTGGACAACCGAACGCAGGAGTCGCCGAACAACGCCCTGACGTCACGCGAGAACCGGGTGCGGCCCCTAGAGCGCGTGGAGGACATCTTCGGCACGGTGCGCAGCTTTCCCTCGATGCTGATGCCCACCTACAACAAGTACGAGAACCACAGGAAGGTGGAGTACGGCCTGTATTGCGTGGGCCGCGGATATCACGACATCGACGACGTCCGCGAATCGGACACGCCGCTGTCTTCCATCGACGGGTCGAGTGCGAAGTTCTACCCGCCCTTCAACAGCCCGAACAGCGGCACGCACCAGCTGTTGATCGGCGCGGACATCATCGGCCCGGTGGTGAACGTCAACCGCAGCAGCTCCATCGAGGGGATCGTCCTGAAGGCGGGCAACCAGCTGCAGCTGACCTCGCCGAACGCATACTTCCTTCGCGGGCCAGGCCCGGAGACGATCGGCATCGTCACGATCCCCGCCTCCGCGGGCGACATCGTCTTCCAGAGCGACGATGTTCGAAACCCCAATTTCGCCGCCGTCGCCGAGGTCGGCCAGCAGCTCACATACGACACCGGCAACTTCGGCGTCACGCGAAACTTTACCGTCGGGGCAATCTCCGCGACGGCAGCGACGAAGACCTACGCGGCAGCGGGCACGCCGTTCCGCGGCCTGGTGAACGGATCCAGCATCGTCGTCTCGGGATTCATCGGTGCCGCCAACAACGGCACGAAGACGGTCGCCTCGCATACCGACGGCACCGTTACTGTCGTGGAAGCATTGGCGGATGAGGCCAGCAGCCCCAGCGATGTGACCATCTTCGGCTCCTGGCGCTTCGCTGGAACGCGAACCATCACGGTGGTCGGAAACGGCTACGTGGAACTGGCCGGCACTCCCGAGTTCTGGACCGTCCCGTGGGACAACCCGCCGGCGATGGCGGCGAGCGTGAACAACGACCTGGAGGACTGGACCGATTGGTTCACGCTGCCGGACACCGACCGCACCGAGGTCTGGACGAACGTGGTCGCCCGCCAGGGCATGTACCGAGATGACGGCGCCAAGTCGGACACCAGCGTCTCCTATGAGGTGCAGATCGAGCAGCTCGATGGAAGCCTGGCCCCGACCGGTACCGTCGAGACGATCAGCGGCACACTCTCCGGCGCCACCAGCAACGAGCGCGCGGAGACGCTGGAGCGCGTCACGGGCTGGACCGGGCCCGCTCGCGTGCGCGCGCGGCGCACTACGCCCTTCGACTACAGCTTCAGCGGCCTGGTGGTGGACGAGATCTCCTGGATGGACCTCTACGGCGTCTCCCCAGTCACCAAGCCGCACTTCGGCAACAAGACCATCGTCTACACGGTGACCCGGGCCACGCCGGGCGCGACGGCGCTGCGCCAGCGCGAGCTGAACTGCCTGGCCACGCGCAAGCTCCCCACCTTCAACGGCAGCACCTTCTCGGGCTCCTTCAATTCCGAGGGGGCGCTGGCCTCCGGCACGATTGCCGGCACCAGCCGGATCGTGGACATCCTGGCTGCCGTCACGGTCGACCCGAGGATCGGCGGCCGCCCGATCACGGACATCGACATGGGGCAGATCTGGGGCGTGCAGCAGGCGCTGGACGCCTGGCATGCCGAAGTCGGACAGTTCAACTACACCTTCGACAGCGACGGCATGTCCTATGAGGAGACGGTGCTGGCGATCGCCGACGCGGCCTTCTGCAAGCCCTATCGCCAGAACGGGCAGATCCGCCTGGCGCTGGATCGCCCCCAGTCCGCCGCCGTGGCGCTTTTCACGCATCGCAACAAGCAGCCCAGCGCCGAGACCATCACCCGCACCTTCGCCAGTGATTCCGACTACGACGGCGTGGAGCTGGTCTACATGGACCCGGACACGGAGGCGCAGGAGACCATCCGCCTCCCGCTGGACGGCAGCGCCACGAAATACAAGCGCGTGGAGGTCAGCGGCATCCGCAGCTATGCCCAGGCATGGTTCCGGGCGAACCGGGAATACCAGCGCCTGCGCTACCAGCGCAAGACGATCGAGACGGTGGTCACGGCCGACGCCCGGGCCCTGCTGCCGAATAGCCGGGTGAGCATCGTCGACAACACGCGCTTTCGCGCCTGGGACGGCGAGGTGCTCGGGCAGAGCGGCCTCGAGGTGACCCTGAGCCGCGACGTCGAGTTCGTGCCGGCGGCGCCCCATAGCATCGTGCTCACCAAGCGCGACGGCTCCGTGCAGAGCGTCGCAGTTACCGCCGGCGACGCCGCGAACAAGGTCCTGATGGCTGCGCCCCCGGCTGAAGCCCTGGTGACCGAGCCCACCCCGGAGGAGGGGATCCGCACCGCCTTCAGCTTCGCCTCGGACGCCGCCCACCAGGCGAAGGCCTGGCTCCTGCAGAAGATCACCCCCACCAGCGGCGGCTACTACCAAATGACCGCCATCAATTACGCCAGCGAGTACTACGACGCCGACGCCGCGGCGATCCCGGCGAGGGACACCGTCATCAACTGACCGAGCCAAGACACAGATTCCAGAAGCGCCCACCGGGGCGCTTTTTCATTTCCGAAGGGGAAGTCAATGCCCGCAGTGAACGTTCTCGATCTGAACAACGCGAAGACGGACGTCGACCACATTGCCGACTTCGCGAACTCGCCTGCGCTGACGGCGACCGACCGCCTGGGACACACCAAGCGCACGCTGGCGGGCATCGATGCCGATGCAGACGATCTGATGGACCAGATCGAGGTGGACGCTGCGACGCAGCGCTCGGCGATCCAGGCGGCAGCCGACGTGATCCTGGCGGCGGCCGGCTACGCAGTGCCGGTGCCCTATGCCGCCGGCATCAACCTGACGGTGCCGAACCAGACCGTCAGCTTTGGCGGCCAGACCTACGCGCCCAAGAGCGCCGATCTGCCGTTCACGACTTCGGGCACCTTCGAGACGGCGAAGTTCCGGCTGATCCAGGGCGTAGCCGGTGCGGACCTCCTGGCCGCCACCGGCGCGGCGCTGGTCGGCTTCCAGCAGCTGGGGGTGGGCGCAATCCTCGGCGACGTGATGCGAAAGCTCACGGACATCGTCGACATCTTCGACTTCATTCCCAAGAGTGAGCACGCGGCGATCCGCGCCGGCACGTCGGTCTACGACTGCTATGCGGACATCATGAAGGCGATCAACTCGCGCACGAACTGGAGCGGCATCTACATCTCCGGCCCGTCGATCTACTTCCCCGCCGGCCAGTACAACTGCAGCCAGGCGATCCAGCTGAAGAAGATGATCAAGTTCTGGGGCGCCGGCTCCGGAATGCCGGGCGCTCCGCAGGCGTCGATCAAGTTCTCTCCGGGCGTGAGCGGCTTCATCGTCCACCGGCACAACACGATGGACAACGGCACCGCGGCCTCGACGACTGCAGCCGATGGTTCGATCTTCGAGGGCATGCAGTTCGTCGGCCAGTGGAGCGCGACGCAGGATGCGATGGGCGGCCACGGCCTGTCGATGCGTGCTCGCGCGGTGGTTCGCCAGTGCATGTTCTCCGGGTTCAGCGGCGACGGCATCCATGTGCTGGCGACCTCCGGCGGCGGCGGCGCGGTCGAGGGCAACGCGAACGGCTGGTTCATCCAGGCCACCCGCTGCCAGAACAACGCAGGCTGGGGGTTCCAGGTTGCCGGCGCCGACTCCAACGCGGGCACGGCCATCGGCCTGGACTGCTCGCAGAACGGCAACGGCGGCATCTGGGACAACAGCTTCCTCGGCAACACCTACGTGCAGCCGCAGGTCGCCGGCGACGGCTCCGGCATCGCGGGCTACAACACCACGCGCGCGCGCTCCGGCCTCGTGTGGTACGGCGGCCAGCGGTACACCGCGCTGTACCCGGCCACCGACGCGCAGCTGGTGGCCACCACGCCCGGCACGGACGCCACGATCTGGGCTCCTGGCGCAGTGGTCGCCTTCGGCAACCCGACACATCCGCTGTGGGTCGCCGGGAGCGCCGTCGGCACCTACTTCGCGAGCAACAGCTACCGCTTTACCAACGTGAACAGCCGGGGCATGCTGATCAACCCCTACGAGGAGGGCGGCTACAGCAACGCGTACAGCACCGGGCCAACGCTGATCCTGGGCGGCGCGCTCTCCGGCCTGGTGGGCTTCTCGCGGATCCTGGGCGGCACGACCGGGCCGTCGACGCCGGGCCAGTTCGCGGCGGACAAGTTCCTGCTGACGACCAGCCTGAACATGCTGGACACCTCTGGTTCGTTCACGTGGGAGCTGTTCAAGCAGTCCACCACGACGCCAGGCCGGCGCGCCTCCTACTGGGCGAACGTCGAGCGCGACATCTTCACCCTGTACGACCGCGGGGTGACGGTCGCCAACGGATACCCCCGCGAGCTCTCGACCTCGCCGGGCGGCAACTCCGGAACGCTTGGCCTCGGCCCGCACTATTTCGGCTCCAAGTCGCAGATGAAATTCCGCGGTCTGTCGGCGGCAACGCCAGGCGCCGGGCTCACCGTGCTGCAGGGCGACACCTGGGACGCGCTCACGCCCGCGGCCGGCGGCAAGAAGGGGTGGATCTGCACCACCGCCGGCACCACCGGCAGCACTGCAGTCATTAAGCAATTCGGGGCGATCGACCCCTAAAGGAGCAGCTCATGGCGATCAAGGCAAAAGTGGAGACGGCGCACGGCGAGGAGCGCGAGCTCTATATCCGGCTGAACAACCTGGAGGCGAGCAACCACGGCGTCACCTCACGGGCGCTGTTCCGCGGGTTCGTGAGCGAGCAGGCCTTCAACGCGGGCAAGCAGTACCTGTGGGAGCACACGGTGGAGTTCACGCCGGACGTGAGCAAGCCGCTGTGGGAGCAGGCGTATCGCGCGCTGAAGGCGGTGCTGATGCAGGTCCCGCCGCCGGATGTGGAGCGAGATCCGGACGAGCCGGTGCCGGAGCGGGGTCCGATCATCGTTCCTGGCTCGAAGATCACCGACCTGATGAAGTAGGCAGGACGGGTCCGGTGGCCTGGTACGACAACGCGCAGACCTGGCTGACCGCGGCGGGGGGCCTTCTGGCTGCCGCAGCAGGCTGGGGCTTGAGAACGTGGAAGGGCTGGAGCGCCACGAGCACGCAAGTCGTCCAAGACAAGGTCGAGGCCGCCTGGTACGAGGACATGCTGAACTCGCAGAAGGTGGACCGAGCCGAGCGTGACGCCGCTCTCGCATCGGCCCGGACGCTGCTGGATCAGCGCATCGAGGATGCCCGGATGATCGCTCGCCTAGAGACACAGCTCGAGGCGGCCCGGGAGAGATCAGCGCATTGCGAGCTGGCGACGGCGAAGGCTGAGACCCGCGCAGCCGAAGCAGAGGAACAGCGCCGCGCGCTGTCCGAGCAGCTGCTGTTCTCGCACATGCGCAGCCGAAAGATGTACGCCGTGATCAGCAAGCTGGATCCGGTCGAGGCGGCCAACGTCGTCAAGGACGTCATGGACTCCAACGTGGAGGACGTGTCGCAGTCGATCAAGGCGCAGGACGCAATCAAGGGAGCAGCCTCGCCATGAGCGACTACACGCCGCAATTCCTGACGTACTTCGAGCGCCTGATCGGGCACGAGGGCAACTTCACGAACGACAGGCGAGATCCGGGGAATTGGACCGGCGGGCGCGTGGGCGTGGGCCGGTTGCTCGGGACGAAGTTCGGCATCGCCGCGAACACGTATCCGTTCCTGGACATCGAGCACCTCGAGCTGGAGGACGCCAAGGAGATCTACTGGACGGACTGGTGGCTGAAGATCGGCGCGGAGCTGCTGCCGGCCGCGGTCTCCTACCAGATGTGGCAGTTCGCCGTGAACGCCGGCATGGACACCGCCAAGAAGGCGCTGCAGTACGCAGTCGGAGTCGCCCAGGACGGCAAGGTCGGCCCGATCACGCTCGGCGCCGTGGCTCGCACGGAGCTGAACGACACCCTGCTGCGGTTCAACGCCTTCGTGCTGGATCACTACACGAGCCTGAGCACCTGGCCAACCTTCGGCCGGGGCTGGGCCCGCCGGGTGGCGCAGAACCTGCGGTACGCCGCCGTCGACAACTAGCCATGGAGCACAAGGTCTGCTGCCGATGCGGCCAAGTCGGCCACGACAGCAACGGCTGTACCAACGAAGCCTGGAGACGGGCGAGCGAGAAGGGAGAACGAGATGCTGGTAGCCAACTGGAAAGAGGTGCTGCAGCGCAGCCTAGTGGTGTGGGTGTCGGTACTGACGGCGCTGCTGCCGGAGGTGCCGGATCTGGTGCTGAAGTGGCTGGCGTCGGATCAGTCGGCGCAGATCCTGACGCCTGAACAGAAGAACTACATCCGCGCGGGGATCCTGCTGTTCGTGGTGCCCTTCCTGCGCATCTGGCGCCAGCAGTCCATTGCCACGGCAACCGAGAAGAAGCTCGAGGAAGAGCGCCTTGCGCGCTTGGCCTTCGAGAAGGAAGCCACCAGCACCGGCCCACCGATCAGCGAATCGGAAGCCAAAGCCATCAGACGCGACGCCGCAGAAGCTGTGAAGGGTTGACCCCATGGCCGAAGACTTCACCCTGCGCCTGCGGCGATTCAAGCCGACGGACCGCCGAATGGGGCGTCACGTTGGGCAGGACTCCCGCTCGCGCCGCTTCCCCTTCCGCGCCTCGGACCCGGCCACGCTGCAGTCCATCCGCCACCACGTGAACATCCCGATCCTCGACCAACTGGACGAGGGCAGCTGCACGGGACATGGGAGCTTTGCGGCGGTGTGCTCTGACCCGTTCTGGCACGACACGAAGAAGGTGCTGGCCCGAGCCGATGACGCGCACGAGGCGCACCTCTACGCCCGCGGGATCTACTCGGACGCCACGAAGATCGACCCGTGGCTTGGCGAGTTCGAGCCGGACGACACCGGCAGCGACGGCCTGAGCGTTGCCAAGGTGCTCAAGGCGCGCGGGCTGATCTCCGGCTTTCAGCATGCCTTCTCGCTGGAGGCGGCTCTCACCGCGCTGGCCGAGCGCCCCGTGATCGTGGGCACCACCTGGACCTCCTCCATGTTCGACCCCGATGCCGAGGGGCGTGTGGCGATCGGCGGCACCCCGGTGGGTGGTCACGAGTACTGCCTCGACGAACTGGATGTAGAGCGCCAGCGCGCCTGGATCCGTCAGTCATGGGGGCCGGGCTGGGGCATCGATGGGCGCGCGTGGCTTAGCTGGGAAGACCTCGGCAAGCTGCTGGCAGACCAGGGCGATTGCACGATCCTAGTCCCGAACGCGCTGCCGGCGCCCGAGCCGCAGCCGGTTCCACCTCCCGCGCCGATCGCCTCTCCCGAGGACGCGATCTACGCCACCGCAGTGACCCGGCACCTCAAGACCAAAGGCCTGGCGCGCTACTTCATCAACGCATC
>Ga0209686_1000432_pt1 | contig 21718 bp, 23 predicted proteins | sample GraSoiAngelo_126_FD_185883 | JGI IMG/M metagenome (GOLD analysis project Ga0209686, IMG submission 185883) | Grasslands soil microbial communities from the Angelo Coastal Reserve, California, USA - 14_0927_09_20cm (SPAdes) (version 2) | ecosystem: Environmental > Terrestrial > Soil > Grasslands ...
CCCACTTGCCGTCGGCGATATTAGGAGGACATTCTTTCCTTCCAGAATCGGCGGAATGGCCTTCTCTTGGGCTTCAGTGGGTTTTAGGAATCCTCGTTCTTTGACAGCTTCCGCTAGGGGTTTCGGAAGTAGGTCGAAGACGTTGGACGACAATCAGCACAGTAAGGCATGGCTGCGTTCGATAAAAACGTAGAAAATAATCAGATCCTGAGTTGCTTTAGGCATCTAACGAAGGAAAGGAATGATGGCACGCTCAGGCTAGTAGAAAGCATTTAGGGGCGTCCATCCTTCATCATCTACAAACAGGGACACGAGATCTGTTGAACAAGGACCTCGACAAGGCCTGGCGAGAACGGCTAGTCAAGAACCATCTTGACCTCATCATACTCCGCCTTCTCAAAGCCAAGCCCCGGTGGGGATACGAGATCAACTTGGAAATACGGGACCGGTTCAAAGTCTACCTCAGCGCTGGAACCCTCTATCCTCTGCTTCACGCAATGGAAGAGAAGGGCTACCTTCAAGCAGTCTGGGAGGCGGAAGGTGGGCGGGGAAGAAAAGTCTACCAGATTACAGCTAGAGGTGAAGAATTCTTGACTGCGGGTGCTCGTGCTGCGGAAGAGTTTTTGAAGCGGATTCAGTACGAGGAGATAGGTCCTTTCCAAGCGAAACATGCTTAGGCCAGAGACACCACCTTGAGTATTTACATCAGAAAGTTTCGCTCTTATCTAAGAAAGAATGAAACTGCCCGGGGTTTGTTTCTAGTCGGGGTTGTCATCCTTGGGGCTATCGCCGTCTGGGGAGGCATACGCCTCGCGTTAAACACAGAATATCCTATACTGGTCGTATCCTCGGGTAGCATGTGCCAGAGGCTGAACCCCGCCCTCCACACGAACGCTTGCACTCTTGAGATAGGAGCGCTCATAGTCATCAGGGGCCAAGACCCAGCAACAATAACCAACGGGACGATAATTATCTTCAGACCCTACCCGGCAACGCCAGATTATCTGGTAGTGCACCGGGTGATCAAGGTCTATCAGCCAAGCCAGAGCACCTACAATCAGTACACATTCTGGACCGAGGGAGACGCCAATGGAGTCCAAGATGGATGGGATCAGACCAACGGTGGAATACCTGGAAGTCAGGTTGTGGGTGTCTATCAAACAACCATACCAATACCCTACCTAGGAGCAGCAATCCTTGACATTCGCAGTTTCATGTACGATGACGCAACGGGCCAGCCCAGGACTCAGGGAATTCTCGTAATCGTAGCACTTATCGTGGCTCTCTTCGCATTCGAGGTTGCGGAGCCTGGGAAGAAGACGCCCCCGTCGAATGTTCCGGATCAGACGAAACCTGCCGCCATTCTGACAATTGCATAGGTCCTTCTAGCGAAACTTCCTCAGGACGGAGACGCTAAGATGAGCAGTTACATCAGAAAATTCCGGTCGTATCTAAGAAAGAATGAGACTGCTCGTGGCCTGTTTCTTGTGGGACTCGTCATCGTCGGAGCAATTGCAGTGTGGGGTGTAATCCGCGTCGCGCTCAACACAGAATATCCGATCCTCGTAGTCTCCTCTGGAAGTATGTGTCCGCCTAGCAACTGTGTCCTGCCGGTTGGGGCTCTTGTCGTGATTCGGGGAGAGAACCATAGCGCTCTTAAGGTCGGGGACATTGTAGTGTTTCGGGGCAACCCCGAGCGATCCCAACTATCTGATTATTCACAGGATCATCATTCTGTACACTCCAAGCAATGATACTGCATATCCGGGGCCAGTAAGCGTTCGTAACCCACGGTGATGCAAATCCTCCTGGAGCGAACGAGGGTCCTAACCAGGTATCGACCCTCGTAGGCGTTTACCAATCTACCATTCCTATCCCGTACTTAGGATCCGCAATCCTCGGCATTCGCAGTTTCACGTACGACGATTCCACCGGTAGGCCCAAGCTCCAAGGAATTCTCGTAATCGTCGCACTCATCCTGGCTCTGTTCGCGTTCGAAGTAGCAACGCCTAGAAAGAAGAAGCCCTCTAACGTTCCGGAGAAAACGGAGTCTTCAGTTGATTCGACAAACGTTCTGTCTTCAGGAATGCCCTGACATCTGACTCGATCGTCGGGTCCCGATTTTTCTCGTCGAGACCGGGCTATCTTAAATATTCTATATAAAGAGGAACGCTCCCAGCGCGGTGAACGCTGGCGGTAATCATGCTTTCTGGAATGAGCGGGGGAGTTCTCAACTCTCCGCCCTCGGTTGGAGGAAGGTCTTCCGGTATTGTCGGACAAAGGTAGGGCCTTCATCAACATCGAGAACGTCGTCGCATCTGCGACACTCAAGCAACAGATCGACCTCAACGCCATCGTTAGGGTCTTTCCAGGGGTCGAGTATCGTCCCGAACAGTTTCCTGGACTGGTCTATCGTCTAAAGAAGCCCAAGACTGCCACTCTGATTTTCAGCTCTGGCAAGATGGTCTGCACGGGGGCAAAGTCCGAGCGCCAGGCGCGAAAAGCCGTCTTGAAGGTAATCGACGAATTGAAAAGAGATGGTATAGTCATTCTAGGAAAGCCCGACATTACAATCCAGAATATCGTGGCCTCGGCGGGTCTCGGCGGTTACATAGATCTCGAGAAGGCAACATACGGATTGAAAAAGACGATGTACGAGCCAGAACAATTTCCCGGTCTCATCTATCGGATGGATGAACCAAAGGTCGTCATCCTACTCTTCGCGAGCGGCAAGCTTGTCTGCACCGGAGCAAGGAGAGAGATTCAAGTCGGCATAGCAGTCAACAAGCTACAACAGATACTGGAATCGAAAAGCCTGATCACCTACGAGGGTACGGAGAAACCGCGTCTGCCTCCTCTTCCTGCTAAGGAATTGGAAAAGGAACAGCTAAAAGTGGACCAGGCAAAGGCAAAACAAGAGAAAGAAAAAACCGAAAAGAAAGACGAGGTTGAAGACTAGCCTGGCCGGGAGTTAGAATGCCCGCATACCCGTTAGGCTCTAAGAAGCCGAGAATTCACAGGTCAGCAGTTCTCGCGCCGAACTGCACGATAATTGGCGATGTTGTTATCGGACCCCGAACAAGCATATGGCCTGGCGCCGTGATCAGGGGCGATTACGGCTACATTAGAATCGGCTCTGATTGTAGCATCCAAGATAATGTCGTGGTTCACTGCTCGGCGGAGGATCCTGCGATCATTGGAAATGGCGTTACCGTCGCGCACAGCGCGGTAGTACACGCTTGTAGAGTAGGAGACGAGTGTCTCATCGGAGTAGGAGCCATAATTTTTGACGGCGCCAGTATAGGGAGGCATTCCATTCTCGGAGTCGGCTCCACGGTACTCGGCGGGACGAGAATTCCACCCCGGTCAATCGCGGTCGGTGAGCCTGCCAAGGTCATCCGGAGAGCCACAGAAAATGATCTTCGACTTATCAAAGAGTCCTACAGAGCATACGTGGAGATGGGACGAAGATACGTAACGTCAGGGGCCTACAAGAAACCCGTCCTCTAGACGGCTAGTTTCTCAGCAAACATACTCTGGCTTCATTCAGCGAGATCTTTCTCCGTGGCCGAAATAACAGGGTCAAAATTTGATGAGGAATCTGCCGGTGATGGGCTTTCGGTTCGCCTGACCGGTTTGTCTCTTGGAAGGACCAGCACGAGGACGCCGGCACCTATGAATATCACTACAAGCAAGAGCTCCCAAACAGGATAAACGGGAGATGCCGGCACCGGTTGTCCAACCGCCACTAGAGGGCAGAGGCAACCAGAAGGGGCGAATAGTAGCAATGAAGAGGCCAAGCTGAACAGGATGAGGCTAAGGAGTATTCGTGGGATGTATTCGGGCTTAAGGGTCAACGCCAGGTCTCCAACAGCGCTGAATATGTTAGTATTCGTAGAGTGAGGTCAATATGGATTTTGTACCTTTCACTAGGACAAAAGTCCTACGAGGCTAGGCAAGGCTGTAACGGGCCTTCACATTTCTGGGCCCCGCTTGAAAGGTCCGGTAGGCGAAACGACGACGAACTGAGCGTTCAGTTTGAACCCAATCAACGCCCTTATACCGGACATGAGTAATTCTTGCGCAGACGGCGATGATTGGTCAAAGTTACTCGGACTACCAATGAGCGAGAAGGCATTTGCCTGAGCCGTCGATATTCTACTGAACCATCTACTCGAGAGTAGACTGTGTCAAGTCTCGAATTATGTTCCCTAAGGTCTTCCATGAACGGCGGACGATCGGTGGAAAATCTCCGTGATCAGAATAATAGTCTCGCAAGAATTTGACCGTTAAGGCATCATGGGCGTAGCCTGAACCTATCTCTCCGTATTCCTTTTTGATCTCTTCAATCCTATTGTCTCGGTGAACCTTTGCCATTATGCTGGCTGCGGAGACTACGGGATAGTTGATGTCGGCTTTGTGTTCTGAGACTATTCGCGGAGTGAAGGAGAGGCAGTCAAGTATGTTGTTCTTGAAGCGTTCCGTCCGAGTGTCGGACGAGTCGACATACGCTAACTCGGGTCTCAACTTCTCAATGACCCGCGCCATCGCCTTGGCTTCCAGCAGATTCAACCTCTGAAACTTAGGTGCTCGATTCACTATCCTATCCAATTCCTCGGCACCTAATTCGACAACGTGATAATCATCAACAACGCTTGGAATTTCCTTGGAGAGACGGGTCCTCGCGGATGCGACGAGCTGCTTCGAATCTTTCACGCCGAGCATCTTCAATCTGTCAAGCTTCGCTTCCTCGATTATCACTCCAGCAATGACTAGGGGGCCGATTACTGGGCCTCTTCCGGCATCGTCGACCCCGCAGACTCTCACGAGGCCCACCTTCTAGGCTCACGAATCCAGTCGTCGACCTGACGTATTATCTTGCGATAGATCGATTCACGATTCTCTTTGGTAATCTCCCAATGCACACTCTTCTGCCACGTTTTCTCGACTTCCGGATAGCGCGAGCCAAACTTCACCGTAGCGATAACCGCTCTGTTTCCGTCCAGGACCCTGGAGATATTATTTCTGAAGGAAGCGCTTGTCATTTCCATCGGGCCGATCTCGTCTACGATAACCAAGTCTGCGGGTCCTTTCATTGAACGTTCCAACGCAGCGACCCCAATCTTCTCTAGGTCTTCAGAAACTACGACGTAGGATCCGACTCTTGGCCCTACCGTGAGATCTTTCTTGGCAAGCCATCCTTCCTGGCCGGATGAGAGGTCAGTTATCATGAAGCCCGTTCTTGCACTTCCCTCGCGCACCTCGCGAGTTGTCATTCCTTCAATTTTCAAGCCACTCGCTGAATAGTGCTCGTGGATCCGATTGACGATTGTCGTCTTGCCAACTCCAGGCCGACCAGTCAGCAATATGACTCTCACCCAGTCGGCCCCATGCGCGATTGATGCCATCGGGCCTTGAAGCCAAGTCCTAGGAAGTATATTTCGGAGGCTTCCGGTCTGCTGGCCTTCGGCTTCAACAATCGGCTCCTCTCGAAGAACAGTGCCGCGTCGTCTTGGAGCTTTTTCCGTTCGGGGCCCTCAAAGAGCTTGATGAGCACGTTTCCATGATGATCCAAGACCTTCTCAGCAATCTCCAATGCTCTTCGAGCCAGGTCCACTTGTCTCGCATGGTCTACGTCCCAAGCCCCAATGATAGAGGGGGCGAGGTCCGAGAGAACGGTGTTCGCTGGTCCCCCCAGCTCAGCGATGATACGATCGGGCACATCTTCCGCATAGACATCCATTTTCAGGAGCTTGACATTTGGTGAGTGTAGGGGTTGAATCTCCTTGATGTCAATGCCTAGCACAAGCCCTTCAGGTCCAACCGTTTCTCGTGCAATTTGCAGCCATCCTCCGGGCTGGGCTCCGAGGTCTACAACTTTCTGACCCGGTTTTACAATTCCATAGGTCCTGATGGTCTGCTGGAGCTTGTAGGCGGATCTGCTTCGGTAGCCTCGAATCCGCGCGAGCCGATAGTACTGGTCCTTCCTTCTCTTGGCCAGCCAGGTTCCTGTCATGACATGGTATGACTTCTAGCTAACGCGTGATCCGTCAGGAACATCTCTCTCTATACCCAGCAGAGCTAGCTTGTCTCCCTCCGCGGCTGCCAGAAGCATTCCTTCTGACTTCTGCCCAGCAAACGTGGTGGGTTTCAAGTTGGCAAGGAAGATTACTCGTTTGTGAAGCAACTCCTCCGCTTTGTAGTAATCAACTAGGCTTGTGGCTGTCTGTTTTCTTCCGTGGATCCCGAGGTCGACGACGACCTTGTAGAGCTTGTTGGTTCGAGGAACACGGGACACTTCGATCACCGTTCCGACTCTCATCTCAAACCGTTTGAATTCATCAATCGTGACTTCCCTGGCCGGATCGTCCATGTTTTGCAGTCCAGTCATGATCGCGATTTAAGACTTGGAAACTAGCTCTTCAAACGTGGACCCACAATCACAGTCGACAATCGAGAACTGTCGAGATATTTCTTGCCCATTGTCATCAAGTCTTCCCGTGTTATCTTGGAGAAGAGCTGTCGCCTCTTGACAAAATAGTCCAGCCCAAGATCAAAGTGAGCCAAGTTATGGCTGGTCCTTGCGATTCCCTCTGTCGATTCCAACTCCATCAGTGCAGATCCCAACTGGTTCTGTTTAGCATCCGCCAACTCTTGCTCCTCAACCAATTCTTGGCGGACCCGTTCAATCTCTTCCTTCATCAACTCCAAAGCCTTCGCCACATTACGAGGGTTCACCCCGGCGAGACCAGTCCAGCTCCCACCGAGACTTCCCGCGTTGACGAAAGACGTGCAGGAATAAGCTAGCCCCTCCTTGTCTCGGACCCGTTGTCCCAGCCTCCCCATGAAGCCCAATTCGCCCAAGATGACGTTCAACAGGTTCAACGGTTCATAGTCAGGTTCGGTTCGGGAGCACGCAACTCCACCGATTAGGATGTCCGCTTGCGTCTTGTGCGGCATTGCGATGTCTCTCTTCGTACTCTTGGAAACTAGAGTTGATGAGGCATTCTTCTTCGTCCCGTTGTTCCTCTTTTCGTTCCTCGTTTCGAAGGTCCGAGCAGCCCAGCTCACGACTTCGTCCTTCTTGAACTGTCCTGCAAACGCGATGAGTGTCGGTGCGTGGCTGATCACATTCTCGAAATAATCCTTGACATCCGACCTGTCAAGGTCCTTTACGGTTTCTGCGGTTCCGAACCTGTCCTTCCTATATGGATGCCCGGGTGGGTAGACTAGTCTCTGTAGCTCTCTCATGCCGCGTCGTGTCGTGTCATCGTCTCTGAGCCTAATGTCCGTGAGGAGTCCCTCTCGTTCTCGTTCAATGTCTCTTGGTGAGAGAGCAGGTCTGGTTAGACAGTCTTCTACAACTCCGAGGACCCGTTTTGTCCAGGGGCTTGTCATTCGCGCTTGGAAGATGATGCTGTCTTGGGAATTTCGGAAAGAAACCGCCGCGCCGACTGATTCTAAGAGATCCGCGATCTTGACTGCTCCGAGCTTCCGGGTTCCTCTGATAAGGAGACGTGTGGTAAGTTCTGCAAGACCTGACTTCCCTGAGGGTTCTGACGATGTTCCGGCAAGAATGCTACCGTGAACCGCTACGGTCGGATTATTCGCGCTCTTGTACAGAAGACACTTGACTCCTGGACCGGCAGGCTGCTCTTCGACTAGCTTCGCTAGGTCGGTTTCAAGACCCATGGCTGTTCCTTACGCCAACGCATCGGCACACGGTCCGGTTCTGCACGGTCAAGTATTTCGCGGCTATCTCCGAGACCTTCGCGGGCGATATCTTCTCCAGCTCCTCAACGAGCCTGGCCATGGTCTCGAAGGATGTGATCATTTCGAAGATGCCTATCACGAAGCCCTGTCGGGCGACACCGTCAAGCGTATACGCGTACTGAGCCTTGATCTGCGCGATCGCCCTCTCAAGTTCATGTTTGCTAGGAGGAGTCTTCTGAATCTTCTCAACTTCCTCCATCAACACCTTCTCAGCTCTATCAATAGAAACGCCCTCCCATACCGTAACGTCCAATGCAAACACGGACGGATCGATCGTCGGCCAAAACTCCGAACTCGCCTCAGTCGCCAGCTTTCTTTCGACAAGCGCTTTGTGCAGTCTGGCGCTTCTTCCCGAGGATTGGCCGGGGCCGAATGCGAAGAGGCGAACTCCGCTCAAGATCGCGTCAAGCATCATCAGCCCGTAAACGTCCTCGCTTCCGAACCCGGGCGCATGATATGCTACTTTGATGTAGTCAGCCTCAGACGGGATTCGAACCTCGACTCGGCGCTCACCTGACTGAGGAGGCTCAGCGATTGTAGGATCACTGGGCCGATTGCTCTTGGCTAGTGGGCCGAAGTATTCTTGGATCTTGGGAAGAATTTTCTTTGGTGCGAAGGGACCCACTACGACTAGTAGAGCGTTTCCAGGAACATAGTAGCGCCGGTAGTGTTCGAAGAGATCGTCTCTCGTTATTTTCAAAAGGTCCGCTTTGAGTCCTCCTTCGGACCATCTGTACGGGTGGAATCTGAAGGCTGAAAGGAATAGTTCTTCGGAGGCCAAGAATTCGGGATCGTTCTCATTACCTTCGCGCTCCGAGACAACAACCGTCCTCTCCGACTCGACCTCTCTCGGATCGAAGGCGGCATTCATCATACGCTCAGACTCGATAAGAAGTCCCTTCTCTATCTGGTCAGCTGGAAGCACTTCAAAGTAGGCTGTGAAGTCCTTTGATGTGAACCCGTTGTATTCGCCTCCAACGCTGCTGACTATTCGTCCGATGTCGCCCTTGTGGAGTTTCCCTCCGCCTTTGAAGAGCATGTGCTCAACCCAGTGGGAGATTCCTGTTACGCCCGGTCTCTCGTTTCGAGACCCGACGCGGTATATGGCCCAGCAGCCAGATACTGGGGCGTTTGGTATTTCCCGGATCAGGACTTTGAGACCGTTGTCCAAGACGTGACGACTTACTTGCAGTTCTTTGAATAGAGAAATTGACTGAGCCAATTTGGTCAAGCCCTAGTGGTCGCTAGAAATCACTTCTGATGCTGCGTCGTCAGCTCCTCGTACTGTGATTCCGAGATAGCATCCATATCCAATAGTCGCTTGGCGAGTTCAGAAATCCGGGTGACCGAGTGAAGCTTCATGCCGGCCTTGAGAAGGTGTTCCCTTCCTTCCTCCTCGCGATCAACTAAGACTAGAGCGTCTTCCACTACTCCCCCTTCGGCCCTAAGGGTCTGTGCCGCGTCGAGAATGTTCTTGCCTGTAGTAATCACATCGTCTACGAGCAAGACCTTGTCACCGGGAGTCAGGAGACCTTCAACCATCTTCTCTCTACCATGATGCTTGACTTCCTTTCTCACATAGACTAGCGGCTTCGAGAGAGCGTAGGCCAAGACTGAAGCCCATGGCAGTCCGCCGGTTGGAATCCCAGCGATCTTTGCAATATCAGTGATAGTTCTCGCAGACTTTCCCAATAGTTCGATTGAGGCGTGAAACGCATCGGGAAAACTGGGGAGGATTCGCAAGTCGAGATAGTATGGACTGAGTTTTCCTCCGGAAAGCGTGAACATGCCAAACTTCAGAGCCCCGGTATGAACCAGAATCTTCGGAAGTTCTTCTTCAACTGGCTTGGGCATTCGTGTTGTCCTCGAATTTCTGCACATGCCTTGACGATTGGTCTCGACAGAGGCGAGAGTCTCACCGCTGGTATAGCGATTTAAAGGCAAGCCCAAACGAACAATCAAGGCGGCCAATTTGGAACTCTGGATACCCTACGGCGAGACAGAGATTCCAGTCCGGGTCCCAGACGACAATTTCTACAGAATCCTGGAGCCCGCCAAGCCAATTGGGACGAGAGATGCTCCAACTATAATCGAGGAGGCTCTCGAAAACCCGATCAGGGGGCTCTTCCTCAAAGACGTGGTCAAGCCTGGTAACAGTGCTGGAATAGTCATTGATCCCATCGTTCCGGCAATCGCAAGGGACGAGGCGGCGAAGGTGCTGCGATCCCATCTCACCGCGCTGGGCATTGACAATGTGAGAGTTTTCATGCGAAAGCGCATGTCAAACGTGGTCCTCGGTGGCGAGGATCTCAAGATTATCGACCCTTCCCGGGCCTCATTCGCGGAACTCGGAAAGACTTCGGCGGGAACCAGTGTCGAGTTGGATCCTGACCTAGCCGCGTGCGAGGTCAAGATCAATGTCGGGCTAGTCATGCCTCACTTCGCAAGCGGCTTCACCGGAGGACCAGAAGCCGTCCTGCCAGGCGCGTCCTCGATCCATTCGATAGCAAAGAACCGGTCACTCTTGACAAAGGGTTTCCCAACATCATCATCCTCACCGGACAATCAGGTCTTGTCGGATTCTCTGGAAGCCTGCAAACTCGCAGGACCCTTCTACAGCTTATGCTTCATGCCCGACGGCATGGGGGGAGTCACTTCGGCATTCGCCGGAGAACTGGAGTCAGTGTTCAGGGAAGCAGTCCTACGCTATCACGAGGTCCACAGTCCAAAGATTGAACGCAAACTGGACATCGTTATCGTATCGGCGGGGAGCCTGCTGGGCGGGGACCTCTATCACGCGATAAGAGCAGTCTCCAATGTTCTTGGTGCCGTGAGGAGAGAGGGCACGATAATCTTGGTGGCAGAGTGTTCGAAAGGAATTGGCGATTCTAGCTTTTTGGAATACGCTCGGAGATTTCCCGAACGGAAAGAATTGTCGACCGAGTTGAGACACAGATTCAAACTTGGTGGACATGTCAACCTGTTCCTCCAAGAGGCCCTGGAGAAGTGCCGCGTTCAGTTAGTATCTATTCTTCCGGAACTATTTGTCCGAGACTCATTTGGGCTGAAACCTTCCCAGACTGCCTCTGAAGCGGTCCAGAAAGCGATACGAGTTGAAGGCAAAGAGTCTAAGATACTGATCGTTCCGAAGGGAGACTTTACGGTCCCGGTTATGGAATCTTAGACGACACTTAATAGAAATCCTACCAGACCGAGATGGACGCAAGATGCGCCTTAGCCTAGTACTTCCAGTCGCACTGATCGTGCTTCTCTCTGTCGTTCAGTTTCCGACAGTTCATTCTCAGTCTCCCCAGTTGATCCCTCAACAAGGTTTTGGACTGAACAGATCTGCGTCGCTCACGGTGAAGATTGTCTTTCTTGGAATCACGCCGGACGAGTTGAATTCGACCTACCTGAAGAGAAACGTCACCGTTCCGCCCCTGAAGTACCAGACGATTCTCGCGGGACCCTTGAATACTGGTGTGATTTTCAGTTTCAACTATCAGCTGGTATTCGCGGATAACTCAACAGTAAGCAGCTTCGCACGGTATCTCTCGTCGATTCAAAGAGAAGAGAACACTTTTTCGGGTCCTCTCACTCCCTCTGGGCTGGTCAATCCTTACTTTACGAATTCCTCGACGCTTTCCATGGCACAGAACTACTTCTACGACGCTGACAAAGTCGAATCTTGGCTAGGGTCCAACATGACCCTATTCGGAGGGAACCCAGTGTCAGGATACACACTATTCGTTGCCGACCTACATAGCTACAAAATCCCTTCATTCAATTACACAGAATACCAGAACTATGTTACGCCCTGTAGACCCTGCACACCGCAGGCAGTGCAGGCTCACTATTACAACAGAACAGTCACGGATCCGGATCTGGGTCTCGTGATGTATCGACACTTCATGACTGGCTGGGGTGGAAGTAGCAGGTTCTACTACATGGATCTCTCAGCTGGTCCCAGCTACTGGACGAACGAGCTTCCGGTTCAGGTTGCATCTCAACTCAGAGGAATCAGCACCAGCAACTATTATGGGAAGCTCTGGATGAGTAAGTTCGTCGGGTCCTACGTCTATGGCGCGGTCAACAACCTCTTCGCTCCCGACCAGCTCTATCCAGTAAATTACTCCCAGAACTACAACCTCCAACTGTTCGTTCTCGATAATCGGACCGCAGCCGAAATGTCACAGGGTCCGCAATTGACAGCGACTATCAACGAAACTATGATTCAGCAGAATTTGGCTAGTCTTGTCCCATTCGCCGGGGTAACTGTTCACATCAAGTTTGCAAACGTCACCGATTACCCCGGACTCGCCGCCATAATGGCTAATGCGACTACGAGCCTCAGAGATCTGATCTCTGGCCGGCCGATTGTGGATGGCGACTTGGTCTACAACTGGTTCACAACTAGCGGACTGGGTCACATTACGAATTTCATCAATGTAACCCGGACAACCTCGACAATTGATGTTCCAGCATTTCTCTTTGCTTTCAAAGGAAATTACACGTTCGGTGTTCCGGTCAAGGAAGACATTGGGTCGCCCAATATCTACGGTACGTTCGGAGGAGAGGCGTTGGGAGATATGGTTCTGATAGGATTGTCCCAGCAGGCCGACTTCACCATCGGCAACAACTCAACCTACGGTCAGGGTGGCAAGGGAGCGGGCTTCACACATGACGCAATTCACGAACTCGGACACATGATGGGCCTGAACCATCCTTTCATCTACGATTTGACAGAGGACTTTACGAACACCGTGATGGGATACTACGCTTACAGTCTGAACTTTAGTCAGTTCGACAGGGACTCAATCCTGCGGGGAGTAAACGATGAGCTGCTCTCCTTCGCCCTACAAGCCTTGTCAACAACCCAGAACACTCTCTTCAATGCAGGGGACATATCCATGGCTAACCAGAATATTGCGAAGGCAGAAAACCTGTACAACACAATGGACTACGCGGGCGCCGTACAGTATTCGTTAGCGGCGGCCGAAGATGCCAGCGCGGCTCAGCAGCTCGCCAACAGCGCCATCTCACCCGCCCTCGTCTTCAGCCTCATCGGAGTCGCAATAGGCACAGCAATCGGCATCCTACTCGGCTATCTGCTATTCCGGCGGAGTAGGCCAGCGGGAGTCCAGTATAATCGATGTCCCACTTGTCAGCAGCCTTTGAGGTGGGACCCGGCTCAAATGCGCTGGTACTGCGACAGATGCCAAAAACCGGTCTGAGCTGCGCGCCGAAACAGCGGACTAGAGAATGATTTGAACCCCGGTTTACCGGTATGTATAAGCGAACCCCGAAATCTTGGCGGATCAGAATAGTTTCCAATCCGGTTTCAAGACGCGACCCGTCGACAAGAGCATTGGAGCCGCGGGGTAGTGAGAGGTTCTAGGAGACAAGTCAGAGCTTCGTCAGGGCGGCGAGAAACCGCTACTGGGAACCGGTTACTTTTGACTCTCGCTTCTGGTCCTGTCCTTTTTCTGCTCGAATGTGGGCCACGAAGTGATTGATGAGCTCATACCACACTTTGAACTTCGCTCCACAAAGATGACAATTAATTGAGGCTGCGTTTGACTGCTGAGTTCCAGGCTCTTTGCTGAGCGACTCGTCCGATCCTACAGACATATGCAGACTCGATTTAACAAGAGCAAAATATAGACTTCGATCACGTCCCCGCTTGCCAGAGTCAGTGCGCGCAGGAGCTGAACCATCAGTTCAACATCTCGGGCGTGGGGTCAAATGTAAATTCAAACCCCTCTTCAGCTAAAGATAAACGGCGACTCTTAAGCTCCCTATCCGAGTACGTAGCTGAAGGTTACGGGACGACATGGATACTTGGCCCTCTGACAGGGGGTTGGATACAAGCCTGTCGTCTGGCCGACAGGTTTACCTGTGAACTTGTAGGTCTGGCTGCCTGATACGCTGTTGTCCTGTCCATACGGCTAGTAGCTGTCTGAGAACAGTACAGACCTTGTTGAGGAGGTTACCAGTCGAGTGCTTCCTAGAACATCAGTGTGATAGTAGACGACGGTAGAGTTGTATCCGGATGCGTCGTTGACCATCGCTATATGGAGGCCGTTAGATGCGTGAGCGATAGGCCCTAGCTCGCGGGCAACGAGTCGGAACGATGAGGAAATATTGCATCACCGACGATTTGTGCAGGCTCGGCGCCATCGATTCGGCTGCAAGAGAACGTTACAGTGCCCTTGGTAGCCGGTATGGTGTAGTCTATCTCTATCCAACCATTACTGAAGAGGTTGGTAAATCCGGTGCGGCAATTGGGGGCGTCACCTATGGCAGTAACGGTGAATACAAATTCAGCCACTTTCTTGGTTGGAATGTTTAGGTCGCATGAGGGAAGAATCGGGAGTCCAGGGCATGTAGTGTCTGTAGGCAGACCTACTGAAGGGTCGAAGGCGTTTCTAATATTCGCATCTGAAACGGCGAAGGTTACCGCAAACGTCAGCGCGTGGCGCGCGCCAGAGAAAACCACAGTCGTATTGTCATCAGTTAGGACTGACAGGGCGACCGCGTAATATTCGGCAATCAGACCGCTAGCTTTTTCGAAGCGAGGGGTGAAACTGAGCCCTGCCTTGTCGATTATCTGCGAAACAGACATTCCATCAGCGTACATGGCGAGAACCACCACATCGTTGGCGTGGGTAGTATTCAGGCCGATGGCCGTAGCACAGGAGAGTGTTGGGGTAGAGACACGGCAGTCTACACTCTGAGAGGCAACACTCATGCCATCTAGCGCCAGCCTGTGTCCCTCGGCATGAGCTGTTGGCATCGAGATGGTAAGACCGGCGATGCTGAGCCCAACAAACACGGCGGCAAGCCAGCTGGAGATTTTCACGTTCAAGATCTATGTCCTAGCGCAGCTATTTTAATGATAGGGACTTTGATTCCAAATCGGTGTGCTCATATTATTTCGGCGACTGGGTTCAATTTCTGGTAAAGCGAGCCCGCGAAGGCCAGGGACGGCTTACCATAGTAATGTCCTACTTTAAGTAAGGTGGGAAGGTACGTCGGCCCATGAAAATACCATCTATGCTTTTGCTGTCATTGTCATTGCTAATGCTTTTCATCATGACGCCTTCTGTGCTCGTGCACGCGTCGTCCAACCACAACTTTGACCACATTCGGCTGGGTCATATTGGCCAATCCCGTCAAGGTGGGCACATGGATTTACAACGCTATGTTCGAATGGCTTCCGAATGGCGTGAATGATCTCTATGCAGGAGACTGGGGGAAACTCGTTACAGACGTGTTCATTCCGATTCTTTTGCAGCATATCGGAGATATCGTTTCTGATGTCATTAATGATCCTGATATTCCAATCCTAGAGAAGTTCGCTTCGGTCGCCTTTGCAATCAGTGCTGTAGAAGCGAACATATTGTTCGCAGCTGTATTCTTAGCGGCAGGATTGGCCTTGTCATACGCATCCCCGCCTGAGGCAGGCTCTTTCTGCTCGAATTTCTGGGAATACCCTCCTGGTCTTCAACCCCCTGCCACGAATGGTTCTCCTGGTAATAATGGGTGGTATCTAGGTTACGTCTACCATGTATTCAATTACAGATATGACTGGCGGCATGATATGGGGGATCCTCAGAAAGGGCTTCCCACGGCTATTTGAAAGCGGGCGCAAAATAGGTAGCAACAAATTGTAGTTTTTTTAGACGTGATCGCAGTGGTTCCGTCCGTCTCGGGGAATTGCAATAACAATTGAGCGGATACTCTAGCAAGGATCCGAAGGAACACCAAGCGGAGGAAAATTCGATCCTACGCATCACTGGTAACCTCCTTGTCAGATTGGGAGCATCAAACCGCCTTCCTCGCGGCGTTGTGTGGTTCCCAAAGAATTTAGACCCAGACAAGCCTACTCTGTTCCTCGGAAGGTTGCGCCTAAGGGAGGCGTTGAGAGGAAAACTCACTGAAGAGGAATGGACCGCTTTGCTGGCATCATCGCTCCTCCTCAACACCAGAATGCGTAAGAAGCTTCTTTTGGTCAATTGGACAGCCATCATTCTCTCCTTTCTGGGTTTTGGTCTCTTCGTCTGGTTCTTGTTGCCTGCAATAGGTTCTCATCTCCCTCCTAATCTCTCTCATTCACCGTGGGCGGGGGGAGTCATTGTCTTCCCACTCCTGGGGTTCTTCTTTCTCTTCACCCGAGTCACCGGACCGATGAGAAAATCGTTGAGATTTCGAGCCGATGAAACGGTAGCCTCTGAGTTGGGAATGGGGGCGGAATTATTGCGGACGCTCCGAAAGATCGATGGAATGTCACTGGATAGTGACAGGCATCCAAGTAGGTTCGGGCGACCAAGTATTTCCCAGAGAATAGCCCGGCTGTCCAGATTCGTAGATAAGGTCCAGCAAGGAAAAAGTGAATCAGCTCAACATGTGCACGATCATGCCCAGGAGAAGTAAATGTATCATCTACATCAAATCAGAATTTAGGATCCCCTAAAGGGATAAGGGTGCACAAGCGCGGTCGAGCTTTCATTCTTCGGTAACGACCTACTGAACGACCTCGAAACATCGGCATATTATTATTCGAGGAAGCCCATTCGCTAATGGATAAGGTGTGACCTGGAAGCTTTTTTGGCTCGCCTTCCGCGTAATTTTGGCTACCGTCATCGTGAGCGCTTCCATGCTAGCCGGAGCTGTTTGCGTAGTACCTGTTCCCGACTCATGGATTCAACTGAGCGTTTCTCCATCTCCCATCGTTCTCGCTGGAGCTGCGGTTGCCGGAAGAGCTGTATACGTGGCGGGAGGGCTATACAGTTACAATCCGCCAGTCAGTAAAGGGATAAGTTTCGTCGCCTATTTTCCCTCAAATGACTCCTGGAAAATTCTCCCCTCTATGCCTACCCCACGTCAAACGCTTGGAGTCGTTGCGATTCAACACAAGATCTATGGGATCGGTGGAGACGTTATCGGCGGGATTTCGAACAAGACTGAGGTTTACGATCCATCGAGCAACTTATGGACGACCATGAGTCCCATGCCCGTTGCGACTTCCGGATTTGCGTACAGTTCCGTCAATTCAACAATTTATGTGATGGGAGGGGTTGACTCAAACGGAGTAACGAGAGCTGTCTGGGCCTTTGACACCATGTCTAACTCTTGGAGTGTGAAGGCTCCGATGCCAGGGGATTTGCCTGCGACAGGTGGAGCGAACGGAGCTGCCGTTTCGATCAGTGGGAAAATTTACGTCGCTCCCAGCAACGCTCATGGAGTTGCCACATCTCTGGTCTATGACATAGCGTCCGATAGATGGACGGATTCTTGGAATGGTCCAGCATTCACCAACCCGTCGGGAGCCGCTCTTTCAATGGATTTCTACGCGTTGACTGCCGTGGAGAATCGCGTTTTCATGATAGGTGGTCTCGATGCCGATTCACAAACGGGTGCGACGAAATACAATTTTGCATATGATACAGTGACTGGCGTTTGGACTAGATGGACAGATATGCCGACCGCAAGATATGGACTCGTAGCCGTCACCGTCGACGGAATAATATACGCTATTGGCGGAGCTGGATCTTGCGACCCAACACACACCAGTGGATCGTGTATCGCTAACGAAGCCTACACCCCGGCAGAGGTCGCGAACCCAGGGCCGCCTCAATCCAGCCCAATTGGAGGCATTGCTTTATGGATAATCGGACTGACGGTCGCGGCAGCCGGCGTCACCTCTATTGGATTGTTGTACCTTTACAAAAGACGCCACATGAACATTGATGGAGAGAACGGCCATCAAAACGTCCACGGAGGTTCATCGAACCGATGATCGTTCTTGGAACTTCTCGAAATTCGATCCCCATTTCATGGTTGTTTATATGCACCAGTAAACTCGTGTCCAAATCCCACCTCCCGCACCAAGCGACCGGAACTAGTTGGGTAACAAGGCTCCCGCAGAGAGGGCATATCACGTTACCCTCTGAGCTGTCGGTCGTAGCTACCCTGCCCAAGTAGGAAGGCACCTGATTACTCGCTTCAGATGCCACGGAAGGGAATGTCGTAACCGAAATGGTGCGAGTTTGCCAATTCCCGAGTTCGTCTCAAGATCGGGCTTCCGGATTTGACTGCTAGAACAGTTTGGACCATAACAATGAGCTAGACCATCGTGGTTCTCCCGTGTTTGGTCTGCCAGAGAATGACGACAGTTGCGACTATAGGAGTGATTACGCAGCTGAGGATGATCTGGAGCGGATTGGAGAAGATTACGGCGAGATTCGCTTCCACATTGGACCGAATAGTAAGTAGCCAGCCGGCGAGTCCGGTTAGTCCTAGCGCGAATAATGGGTATTTGATGAAGTTGAAGCGTCCCAGGTGTGGTCCTCCTGTTTCATCTTTTCTGTCCAGCTGTCCGGAGAGGTATGTCACAGCTAGCCATCCATATTGTACTACTAGAAGTCCTGGGTTAGTGTAGAGGTAGCCTTGGGCCAAAATGGCGAATCCGTAGACTCTACGCCAGGGCACTGGACCTGGTTCTTGAAGATCCGGGTCGGCATGCTCCACTAACCCATAGGGTCCTCCTGATAGAAATAGACGTGCTTGTCAGGGTCCGTCGGTTGGGGTTTTCCTTGAGAGTCATACATCCCGCGCTTCACCAGGCGGGTAATAGGATAGAACCATTCGACGCCCCGATCCTTCACTGTCGTAAAGGAGTCTTGAAGAACGTGGAGGAAGACCCCGAGCGATAGGAATGGGCTCACGAGATAGGTAATTGAGATGATGAAGACGTTGTGGAGACCGGCTCGATGAATCTGCTCATCAGCGTAGAGCTTGGATGGAAAAAACCAGTACTCGCTGTCCAGATCCGGTATTAGGGCGCCGAGGCTGATGAGAAAAGCAATGTCTGGCCGCCCAAAGAATACGAATCCTACAGCGAGACCAAACATGAAGTGTGTAGGAAGGTCCAAACCCTTTCTAGCCAGCAAAGAACGAACTGATAAGGATGTATAGAATGGCTGACGCCTATCTTTCGGGTCGTCAGAAGGGCATCTTGATTATGGCTCTGTCGTTTGGTAAGCAGGCGACATACTCCCATCCTTCACGGATCAGCTCGTCGAGCTAATCGACTGTTATGATACGCTGCCTAGCGCCATCTCGTTTCAAAGCACCGTCGAGTTCCTCGATCCCTAAGGGAAGCTCCTTCAAGTCTACTCTGTGTGTGCCGTCATAGAGGAGTGAAGGTTCATCTCTGAAGTAGCGTTTCTGAGGCTCCGGAGCTTTCTCGACTAGAGTGGCTTCCATCGCTCAAGCCACTTATGTTCAAACCTCTTTCGGGAGTCTGAACTCAGCCCCTATCTGCAATGCGTGAAGGGTGGGAGTCCCGGTCTCGGGTTTTCGAAAGCAAAAAGCGGAATAGGCGCAGAATGAATCAATATCTGGAATCTATCGGGCTCATGCAGTTTTCGCGCGGTTGCCTTGCTAGTAACCCGCTTCCTGCCATATACAGGACTGACCCATTCTAAGCGCTGAATAGTGGGACTCTTCGAGGAAGCAGGTTACCTGGAAAATTTGTCCACCAAAACTCTCAAAAAAAGGTTTCAACTCGCGACGCGAAACCCGCGATTAGGAGGTAATTAACAAAGAGTAATCTTTTCTTCGGCCTGGCTCTTCGAAGATAGGAATCATGCAAACTGCTCCGCTTCGAAGCTGACAAGCGCAGAACAAGCCCTGATCTGGAATCGGGGCATGCGATTTGAGCTTGCGACTTTTTCGCGTTGACCTCTACGCTTAATTCACGATCTCGAAAACGTCGGATCCATGCATTCTGGTCCCTGAAGCGTGAGACTCGCCCATATCAGGTTCAACTGGCGGGACCCCTCACTAAAAAATCTCAAAAGCAGTTGCTCCTCACGACGCAAAAGTGCTCTTTTGGGCGTCCCGGGAATTCTGCGAATTTCTCGGAACGTCTGTAGTCTTTTAATGCAAATCGATTCTCCTCAAACTCAATCGTTTCCGCGTGGGATCTGGCTCATGTAGAGGCATCGATTCCACGTCAGCTTCGCCGAACGAATACCATGCCCATTGCTGAGGCTAACAGGGGCATCGCGAACTATTGCGAAGGGAATCTGGTCCGACGCCTCGCCCATCACAAGCTGAGCCGATGCTGCTACTCCATCGGCAATCGCTCGGAAGGTAATCTCGATACTTCTGCCGAAGAGGTCGACGCCTCCTCTGAGATCTTCGACTGGTTCGAAACCCGCGCAGCCGATGGCGAAACCGGTCGTTCCTAATCTCAGCGGGCTAACTCTGCTATCGACAATAACCACTCCCACATTTTTGCCCGATTTTCGCCGAATCGACTGACGGATCTTCTTTGCAGACAGATCTGCGTTGCGAGGCCAGAGCACAACCGCCCCTTCCGGCGCGTTCTTTCGGTCGATCCCAGCATTTGCAACAGCGTCACCGTTCTTCACCGTTAGAAGTGCTCCTTTTACACCGCCAACCACCAGGTCGGCTTCGTCTAGAACAGCTTGAGCAAACGCGGGAGTTAAGGAATGCTTCCGGGCGAGGCTTCTAGCCCTCGACCCGGGTCTTATGCTGTCAAGGTATCTAACTCTGTGTTCAGCGATTCCCACAATCTTGCTCGAGACCGCCACAATATCTGTCGTCTTGAACCGTACGCGGTTCTTCGCTAAAGCCTTGAAAAACAAATCTGGAATTGAGTCCCGGGGTCTCACCAGACTCGATCTAAGTGGGTAGACTATCACGTTCGATTCAGGACCCAGTAACTTGGGCGACGATCTTCGCTATCTCACCATCGCGAACTATCTTGCGAATCTTCTCGATATCATCGTGGGAAGATCGATCTTCAATTAGCGGAGGAACTTTTCGTCTGACGGCTTCGAAGACTCGTCTGGTCCCGACTCCTAATCCTTTGGCCCCTCTCAGATCTACTCCTTGAGCTGCAACGAGCAGCTCTATGCTGGCCACGTACTGGGAGTTTTCGAGTATCGTTCTTGTTTTGTGGGCTGCTCCGGGTCCCATGCTGACAAAATCCTCAAAATTGCTCGACGTCGGGATCGAGTCGCTGCTCGCAGGATGCGTCAGCAGCTTACTTTCGGCCACGAGCGCTGTTGCCGTGTACTGGACCGCCATCAACCCGCTTGAGAGTCCCGGCTTCGATCGTCCTCCTACCAGAAACGGTGGGAGCCCGTTGTTGAGCGACGGGTCTAACAGGGCGGATATTCTTCTCTCCGACATGTTGGCAAGATAGGAGATCGCCAAGGCCATGATATCGAGTCCCATAGCAACTGGCTGTCCGTGAAAGTTGCCACCGGAAATACAGACACCATCCTCTGGAAACACGAGAGGATTGTCAGTAGCCGAATTCATCTCTACCTCTAGAATCTGTTTTGTGAAATCAAACGCATCTTTCGACGCTCCCATCACTTGTGGGGCGCATCTGAATGAGTATGGGTCTTGAGGGCGACCATTCGAAGGATCGCCACTCTCTATCGTTCTAACCGTTCTGCTTCCTCTCAATAGTCTTCGAACATGCTCGGATACGATTTGTTGTCCGGGATGGGGCCTAAGCTTCTGTATTCTTTCATCGAAGGCATCGACCCAGCCCTTCAGAGCTTCAAGCGATAGAGCGAGCGAAGCTTCCATAGTCGCTAGGAGTTGGTAGGCGTCGAAAAGGCACAAGCAGCCTATCGCGACCATCTGCTGCGTACCATTGTTCAGTGCGAGTCCCTCTTTCGCCTCGAGTTTGAGAGGAACGCCGCCGGAGATCTCTAGGGCTCTCTTACCTGGAATCCATCGTCCGCGCGATTCGGCGCTTCCTTCCCCAAGAAGTACAAGGGCCATGTGAGACAGCGGCGATAAGTCGCCGCTGGCGCCCACCGAGCCTTTCTCGGGTATGTAGGGGTGGATCTGCTTGTTGAGTAGCTTTACGATCGTGCTGACTACTTCGGGT
>Ga0209686_1000434_pt1 | contig 21660 bp, 29 predicted proteins | sample GraSoiAngelo_126_FD_185883 | JGI IMG/M metagenome (GOLD analysis project Ga0209686, IMG submission 185883) | Grasslands soil microbial communities from the Angelo Coastal Reserve, California, USA - 14_0927_09_20cm (SPAdes) (version 2) | ecosystem: Environmental > Terrestrial > Soil > Grasslands ...
ACTACATCAGTTTTCCGCTTTCAGGAGCTTGCGATCGATAGTCTTAAGGATGGCCTCCTGTTTCTTACTGAGGGTAACCACGCGGGAGATTTGGAAACCGTGCTTAGCGTCTCGTAGGTAGACCTTGTACATGGTGTGCAGTTCATCCAGCGTCTGTTGCGGAGAGAGAGCGAGGGGGCGGAGGCGGAATTTGAGGAGCGATAGGAGGAGGTAAGCCAGATAGCAGATAAAAACGTGGGCGGTGACGCGCTGCGCCAGCCAGTGTCGGATGGGTTGCAGTTTGACCACACCTTTGAGGGAGCGAAAGGCTTTTTCCACCACGTCCTTGTCAAAGTAGAGCCGTACCAGTTCCACTTTGGGCCTGGGGCGAGTCGAGAAAATACAGGAGTAGCCGTCAAACTCTTCCGCTTGATGTAAGACAGTTAAAAGCAGTTCTCCCCGGGCATGAAAGAATTTTTCCAAGCCCGACTTAATCGTCTTGCCTTCCCGTAGGCGCTGCTGGGCCTGCGCAATTTCCTCACGACGCGAGTCCCGCAGATCGACCTGCTGCCGGGGGTTGAAGCGCAGGTAAAAGGTGCCCCAGACTCGGTTGAGCCGATAGCGGCGCGTGGTGACATAGAAAGTCGTTTGGTTCAAGGGGCACCCGATCGGCAAAGGGCAGGCGCAAGGCCTTCGACAGCACCGGTCGCCAGAACTTTTGCACCGCAGGCGTGAGCGGAATCCCACCAATGGTCTCCCACTTTAAGGCTTTCATTTCCGCAACGTTACGCCCGGAGGTCACCCCGCGGTCGTAAATAATGGTTCCGGAGGCCAGCCCGTAGCCCCGAAAGGTAGTGATCAAATCGTGCAGTGTCCGGCTATCGCCCATGTTGCCATCGAAGGTTTTATGGAACACCGGGATGCCTTCCTTGAGGGTTACTCCCAGCCCGATTTGAATCAGCGGTCGTCCGGCCACGCCTTCTTTGTCGTGCCCCAGCTTCCCCAGCGGGCATTTCTTGCCATACAAATAGGTGTTGGTCACATCGTAGATCACCCCGGAATTTTGCAGCCGGTAGCGCTGTTTGACCGATTGAAAGATCGCGCGCTGCAACTGCTCCCCATCGCTCTCGAGGAAATCCATGGCCCGCAGAAGCCGGTCCTCGGTGAGTTGCTCCAGGTTCAACACCACTGCAGATCGGTGCGGGCGAACCACGTGCGCATATGATTCACACTCCGGTAGTCGATACAATGCGCGTAGACCATACTCAGAATCTCATTGGCGTAGGGGCCCAGGTGCTCGCGCAAACCAATCTCCTCGGCCAGATGGTGCAGCACCAACAGCGGGCCATAGAGCTTCACCTTGTCGACTTGGGCTTCGGAGATCGAAGTAGAAAGAACGGTATGTCCATCCGCCTGCTTCCCGACATAGCGAAGGAAGCGTTGCACTACCTTGCCTTTGATCCTGCGGCTGTCCAACTCCGCCAAGTAGACTCTTTTCCCTCGCTTATATTTGCGGCTGAAGCTCATCCTGTAGTGAGCAATGTACACACGACAGAATGAAATGCAACCTTTTTTAAAACATAGGACAACAATGGTTAACCCCGCGTAAATTCAGGGGATTTTACAGTCGGCTTGCTCCTGGCAAATCGTAGTGAGTATTTTTGATTTGGAGTTCAGGTCTTTCATCGCCCCCCAAAAGAAGTACAAACAATACTTGAAGAGGATTTGCGGCAATCTCCCGATTTTCCGGCGGAATGCACCGGACTACATACTGGCGGCCGGGCAATCTATCTATCCCGTGGTCACCGACAGGCTCCAGAGGCGAGGGGGGGCCGATGACAGAGATGCCTGAATTATTCGAAGGTATGGGTGTCGCTGAACGCAGAACGATTTTGTCTACCGCCTGCGCTAGAGAGTTTGGTTGTCGTGAAAGGATTTTCTGGGAAGGCGAGCCGATAAAAGAAATCTTCCTGTTGACCGAAGGCCGCGTGAAGGTAATACAGCTGAGTAAGGACGGCAGGGAAATCATCCTTCGGCTGCATATGCCGGGGGAAATCATTGGGACGCAGTGCCTCCTCCCGCGCGGTTTATATTCTGAGACTGCGCAAGCGCTGCAATCCTGTAAAACCATGGCGTGGAGCCGCGAGCGCTTCGGAGCGATTTTGGAGCACTTCCCGTCGGTCTGTGCCAACGCCCAAAGAATCATCGCTCGCGAAATCACGCAGCTATCGTTCCGCATTTGCGACATCATCACGGGAGAAGTCTCATGGCGCCTCGCTTCCGGGCTGCTTTATTTGTCCGGCCAAATCGGTCGTGAAGTGGAGGGTCACTTCGAACTCGATGTCACGCAGGAAACCGTCGCCGAAATGACCGCGATGACCGTATTCACCGCGAACCGTCAACTTTCTCAATGGGAGCAGCAGGGCCTGGTGAAGTGTCTTAGAAAGTCCATCGTCATCCGAGATTATGCTGGGCTGGCCGCATTTTGCAGCAATGGCCGGTCCCATAGAGCCCAAGTTCTTGTTGGTCGGCGATCGCCGGTCAATTCAACCAGAGAACCGGCTATTGCCAACCGGCGCGGAACCCGTCTTGATGGCTGCAAGGCTCGAGCGGCAGGCTCGAAGGGTGCCAGCGGCGTCCATTCCCATGCTTGAGATGTACTGCCCCGCATGAGGTCCGCTGGAAAGTAGTCTAACGCAAGCCGTCCATTACCTAGTCTCGCTGATAGCTAACAACCAATTTTTTTGCCGGCAGAATTTTGCGTTAAGTTGATTGGGGCAATCACCGGATTGCTATTCTGTAACCCATGTCTCGGGCTGGACCCTGTGGAGTCTCGGGCGGGCGATGGGAATCGAATTGCATCCCCAATTTATAAGTCTCGCTGAAACAAGGTGTTACCAGCCGCTCCGAGAAGCACCTGCTGCCAAATGTTGCCAAGGCCATCCCGAGTCAGACGCTAAGGGGCTGCGCATAAATAAATAGGTGGGGTTAATGCACAACAATATCATTATCAAAACCTTTTAGGTATCTCCCCCGACATTGGCCCGTGTTCTTGCGACTCCTATTGCAGGGAGTTACCGGATTGTGGCTTGGTAACGGAATTTTTATAAAAGACTTAAAGAGCTGAAACATGCCTTCGGCAGCGCCGGGCTCGAAGCGTAAGTTTTTCTTGGCCGAGGGGAGGTTTCAACTGGGGTCAGCGGACAGCAAGATAATGCCCTTCGAGCGGGACGGAGCGGTCTATGCGAGACTTTATCACGCCCCATGGGGTCCGCGGCTTGCGAGCCGGGCAGCTTCCGCGTAGCCTTACTGGACAACAAAGAAGTTGGAAAAGCTACACGAAGCGCCCACTTAAGTCGATCGCGCTCGCTCTGCCACTGGCAGTCTTGATCATAGGAGCCGCGGACAATGTGGATTTGCCAGGCCCACTCCAGCGCTTCATGTCTCTGTTAGATATCACTGGCAATTTTTCGACGTGGGTCGCGTTCACTTGGCAACCGCATCTCTTTGAACGTTGGGCGATTCTGATCAACACTGCCTTCTACGCCGCTGTCCTATTTGCATTCCTTTCTTGGCAGGCGCATCGACCAAGACCGCGTTTGTCCGGTGCACGCAGCCTGGTTGGTTCTGCGCGTCTGGCCTCCTTCACGGTTGATGATCCGAATATCCCGGCCTTGGCGACTGTTCGTGACCCCGATGAGTGGGGCCAACTGCTAGAGCCGCTTTGGGGCTCGGGGTGGAAGGACGCCCTGCGGGAGGTCCAAGTACGCCCTTTGAAGTGGCATAGGGCTAAGCGTTGCACGTGCGAAATTGATTTACGAACGGACATTGTTGGCAAGGTTTACGCTAACGATCGCGCGGATGTGTATGAAGTTATGCAGGGACTCAAGGCGGCCGGCTTGGGTCGCGAGGCCGAATTCTCGATTCCCCAGCCAATCGCCTATCTACCATCCTTGCGCCTGCTCCTGCAGGAAAAAGTGGAAGGACCGACGGCGACGGAGATTTTCCTAAACGGCGACAGCTGGCAGCGCGAACGGACGGCTGAGCGGTGCGCACGATGGCTGGCGCGGTTCCATGCTGTGGCTCCCCGCGTGGGCCGGGTCTCAGACGTCGGCACAATCCTCAGCACTTGTGAACGTAGGCGCGAGTTTATCGCAAAACAAGCGGGGCGTCTGGCTACCCAGTCGCAACAGCTACTCGAACGGTTAAGGGTTAGGGCGTCATCCCTCGGTACCATTCCCCGGTGTTGCACCCATGGTGATTTCAGTCCGGGTCAGGTCATTCTCACGGAAGGACGAACAGTCACAGTTGATTGGGACGCTTGTCGCATCGCGGACCCCACGCGCGACGTCGCAACATTTCTGGTTAGACTTGGGCAGCTGGGGCTAAAACGGCTAGGCTCTATACGCGCCCTGGATGGCCCCGCCGAAGTGTTTTTGACGACTTACCTCGCCTCGGGCGGCCATTCGCAGGTTGCCGTGCATCTGGCGTTCTACAAGGCGGCGCGGTGTCTTGCCGAAGCGCGAGGCGAGGTCAAGACGAAGAAGCGCAGGTGGCGCAAATGGGCCGAGGTGATGCTCGATGAAGGTCTTCGGATTTTAGAGCAACACAAAGACCAACTTCCCGCAGGTGTTCCCGAACGCGGGAGAGAGTCGTTCTCCAAAGAACATATCTGAACAGGTTCACGGCTCGATCGCTTCCGCAGGCGGTCCAGAGACGCATGGGGTGCAGGTGACAGCGGCGCCTGCATCATAGATGCGGGTTTTACTTTAACCTTGGTTGAGCGATTCTTTGCTGCAAAAATGTGCAAAAAATGCACGAGAAGCCAATCCTGATGCGGAAAAACAAAGGGCGAGCCGATTCGGCTGTTCTCACCCAGTAGGTGAAAGCTCAAGACGGGTGGGTAGTCGCCGATGGCGGGGCGGCCGAGCGCGCTTTTTGCATTTCGAGCTTGCAAAGCTCGAGGGCCAGGGTGACCCATTGCTGGGTGAGAGCTTTGAATTTCTTGTAGTTGGCGAGCTGCTTGCGCACCTCCGGAACAAACTGAGGACGAACAAACTGGGTGGTGCTCTTGCCGAGATGAGTGCAACTGAGCTGGTAGAAGGAGCCATGTTTTCGTGGGTGGACGGGATCCACGCACTTGCAACCGGGCTTCTGGCAGGCGGAATACTGTTGAGATAGAGAGCCGGGGCGCATGGGGCCGAGCTTGAGGAGTTCGGCCTTTACCTTTTCGATTTGGGCTTGGAGCTGTTCTTGGCGCATAGGATTTTTATACCACATCAATACACTGCTATCTGATTCTGCTAGCCTCTTCCCACGATTACCTTTTATCCTTCGGGAGTCCCCGCTTACCGGCAAAAAACTCCCTGAAGGTCTAAACAATGGAAACGGCCCTGCGAACTTGAAGACCAAAGCCGACATCATCAAGTTCCTCAAAGACTCCTTCGCCCTGGGTCACCGCGCCGCAGCCACTCTGACCTCTGAAAACATCTTGCAGTCTCCACCGAACAGCAAATCCACTCGCCTGCGCCTGGCCGAATTCGGCGTCGCTCACGCCTACGATCACTACGGACAGATGGTCGAATACCTCCATGAACGGAATTGTGTCGCCGGCCAGCCGCGGAAAGGCTGACTAAGTGTCGATCGCTATCTTTATCCATGCAAACGCATTGAGGAGACGACCCCAGTGAAACAAATACTCACGCCGTTGCGGTTCGCAGCAGTCATCTTTACCGTAGCCGCCGTGGGACAAGGCGTAAGAAGCGCCGCGGCGCGCGCCCCTCAGGCGCAACAGCCGCAGCAGCCAGCTCCACGTGTGGTTGACCTGAAGGCGGGTGACGGAACCATCCTGAGGGCCAGCTACTTTGCCGCGGCCAAGCCAGGCCCTGCCGTGCTGCTGCTGCACCAGAGCAACCGAACACGTAAAGCCTGGGATGAACTGGCCGGGCGACTGGCTGCGGTTGGAATCAACACACTTACGCTCGATATGCGCGGATTTGGCGAAAGCGGCACGCCTTATACCAAGCTGACGGACGCGGAGCGGGCAAAGGTACGCCATGTGGCCTAGCGACGTTGAAACAGCGTTTCAATACTTGGTTTCGCAGCCAGGCGTCAAGCGCGACGTCATCGGCGTGGGAGGAGCCGGGTGGTTCGGCGTCCTCCATTCCGTCGAAGTAGCGCGTCAACACTCTGCCGAGGTGAAATCGCTGGTATTGCTTTCCCGAGAGACCCTCCAAGACGGCCTGCAATTCCTGCGGCAGGCGTCACAACTGCCCGGGCTATTCGTCGCGGCCGACGACGACGAATACCCTCCCACGGTCGAGGCGATGGAATGGCTCTACATCAACTCCTCCAGCCCGGGGAAGAAGTTCGTGCACTATTCGGCTGCACAAGACGCGCCCTGGATATGGTATGAAACCATGCCAGCAAAGTTCCCGCCAACGGCGGCCACGGAACTGACCTGTTCAAGCCCCATCCCGAGCTGCCCGGCATCATCGTGGATTGGCTTGTAACCACGCTGATCAAAACGCCGGGGCACGCGCCAGCGGACGCCTTGGCATCTGCGGCAATCCTCAATCAACTCTGGACGTCCGAAGGAGTCGCGCGCGTCAAGCAGCAACTGATGGAAGCCCGGCAGAGAGATCCCCAGGTGCAGTTGTGGCCGGAAGTTAACGTCGACATCATAGGCGAAGACCATGTGCGCGAAGGCGAGTCGGAGAGGAAGGCTGGCCAGTTGCGCGAGGCCAAGATGCAGATAGATACAGTGATTGAGATTTTCAAGCTCAACCTCCTCGCGTATCCGGACTCGGCCGACGCGCACTATAACCTTGCCGATGCGTATTTGGAAAATGGACAGAAGGATCTGGCGCGCCAGTACACGGAAAAGGCGCTGGCCATGATTGATTCTCACAAAGCGCCTCTGTCGTCGTGGTCCGATACCGAGCAGCGGCGCGCCGAGATTCGTAGCGGCGTGCAGGACACACTCAAAGAGCTAAATGCGGCCCATTGATTTTGATAAGGGCGTGATTTCGGTCATCGGATGCTTGAAAAGTCTTCTCTGGTGGGTTTCAGTCAAATTGAGGAGAGAACTTCAAGCCGCTGTCACTAGCACGCAACCGGCTTTGCGTGATTGCGGTTTTCGGCGGAGGCGAAAATGATCGAGGAAGGAGCGCGCTTTGCAAGTCGCGCTCACTTATTTCTTTAAGGGTTCTGCGAGCAAAGCCTCCTTGAGAGTGGTTAAACCGAGGCCGCCATTGTGCATCTCGGCGGAGAATTCGACTACTCAGCGATTACAAGGCCTACGGCCCATCTTGCCAGTTCAGGTCGGCAATTCGCACGCACCGTCGGACTCGTTAGCGCAGCGTTCACTCTGGACTTCCTTTTCAAATGAGAGGCGAACGATTCCGCGAAACAAGTCGACGGCCCTCGACCCAAGATGCAGATCGACTTTCTCCGCCACTGCAGCGATCATTTCTAATCCGCGCGTCATCTGGTCGCTCGACATCAATTTATCTCGCAAGCCGCTCTATCTCGACAGTCACGGTTTCCCTCACCAAAGTCATCGTCTCATTCCACCGCCGTGGCGATGGCTCTCTCTATGCGTGCCAGTTCTTCGTCAGTGACCTCTGAAAACATATCCCGCTTGTTCTTCGCTAATCTGCCTTTGTTTTGCATGATTAGTCGCACGAGTAGCGACGCACGTTTGTCCGGCATGTCCACGATTTCTTTAGTTTCGTCTAAGGCGTGATCATACTTCTGAATGAAACCAATTTCTTCCCTTAAGTCTTTCTCAATCGTTTCCGCAACGCATTCATAAAGATATTCTGCCTGTGCCGTCGCATCGAAATATTGATACAAGTTCTTCGTCTCATTGAGAACGGTTATTCGCTGGACTTCATCCATCCGATATTCGATGAATGGCGCTATTTTCCCTGAGAATGCGTTGAGGGCCTTGTCATACCTCGGTAGGTCCCGCAACATGACTGCGGAAACCGGGAACACGATCCCCTGCGGTGTGTAGCCTAATTTCGCCAGGCTGCGATGGATTAAAAACCGATGGATTCGCCCATTCCCGTCCTCGAACGGATGTAAGAATACAAAACCGAACCCGGTGAGTGCGGAGGCGCAGACGGCATCGATTTGTTCCTTCTCGATGCGTCCGACCATGCGCATCCATCCATCCATCAGGGACGGAATGTCTTCTGCTCTCGGGCAAACAAAATGAACCACCTCAACGTAGCCCGGGCCCGTTTCTGACACGTAATTCTGCCCCGTACGCCAATCCTTCTGCGCATAGCGAGCATCGACGATTGCATTCTGCAACTCTACGAAAGCAGCTTTGCTCGACGTATCAAATTCGGGGGCGTGAGCCAGAGCACGAACGAACCGTTCGGTTCGTTCAGACGTGGGCTTTTCCCCTTCGATAGCGAAGGAGGATTTCGTTTCCTTCGTAAAGAGATAATGCACGGCTCTCCTTAGAACGATAGGGTCACAGTCCTCAACTATCTTCTTGGCTTTGGCTTCGAGGCCCCGTGCCATGGCCATATTGAGGATCTCGGTACGCCGTATCGTTGGGCAATAGTCCCGATTTCCCAGAAGATTGTCGATCACTCGCTGCCTTCGAACCCGTATGCCCGGGGTCGTCACGTGCAGTGCCGGGTCGAGCAACAAGACATTGTTCGTGGGCGGTACGTCCGGTACATCGAGGGTTTTCCCAGACAGGATCTCGTACAAATACCAAGCTCGCCGCACATATTTCCCGATGTGCTCCGACCGCACCCACTTCTCCATCTCTTCCCGCATGAGCTTTTCAAATGCTGCCGCGAGCACCCCAACGTCAATCGGCTCGTAGCGCATGGCAAACCGAAGTTGTCCGAAAAGGTCTGTCGGTGCGTAAGAGAGCGGATACTGTTCAAGAATGGAAGCTCCCGAGATTTTGGTTCGCCGCGCTCCCTGAACGGCCTCGGACCGCACTGCTGGTAGTGGAACTCTCAGTCCCAAATCCTCGACCAATCTCGAGAGGCCAATAAGCCCAGCTTGTTTAATCATATCGTTCAAAACCACTAAACAGCATTCATTAGCGCTAATTTCTGCATCCCAGTGTAGAATTCCACTAAGCCCGTATAGCATAAAAATCCACTAAAGTACATCCAAAAACAATAAGTCGATTGCGGTGCCAAACAAAAACGCTAAGCCAGGGCACGTGATTGCCCCTACACAACAGGCGTAGTTCACGCATCGAGATTCTCTGTTAGGATTACCACCGTACCGACACAGGAATGCATGAGTGGCGAGCATTTTCATTTCGCACAGCAAGAGGGACGAAGCCACCATCAACGCCTTTTGCCGAGCCTTTGCTCAAACCACGATACGTGCCGTTCTCGAGGAATTCGATACATACGTAGTCCCGCCATGGGCAAAGATCGCCAAGGATGTACAGGAATCCAGCGCCGTATTTCTGTTACTGAGTCCCCATCTGAACGCCACAGACACACAGAACTGGGTCTCTTACGAAGTCGGATTGGCGTGCGCGATGAAAAAGCCAGTTTGGGTTTACGAGCAATGGCAGGCTCCAGTACATTTCCCGGTTCCGTACCCTGATGGACTATGTTCTTTACGACCCTACTGGCCATACTGGCCAAGAACAACTCACGGCTATAAAAAACCTTGCTAACTCGTACGCTTATGGTCAAAAAAGTCGTGCGTAGAGCTGAAGTCAAAGGTCGCCGTCAAGATTTCAGGGTTTCAGGCGTGCTCTTGATTGAGGCCGCTGACAATCCGAGACCAGTACACAAACTGTGCCACCACTCAACATCCCAAACAGGACCACCACCTCGAATCTCCCCGAGCACGGCCAGAACCCTTCCAGGCTTGTCCTTCGGCGCGTCGCAACAGGTTGTCCAAAAACAGGAAGAGAAATAACAGCGCCGCTATGTTGTACCCTGCCCTCGAATGCTTCTGCACGGTGGTAGGTTCCTCCTCGTCTTCTTCCTGCTTCAGCCAACAGAAGCATAGGAAGCCAGCCAGGGAATACACCGCGTTGTGGTCCCAAAAACGCCAGGAATGGCAGCATCACCCTCCACCACGACCAGTATCCCGCCACCGTAAGTTTCAAAACTGCCAGCACCACAGAAAGGAAGCCAAACAGCCAGAACCCCATGGCCTGAATCGGATGTTCTTGTTTGCGGCTCATGCCGCCTCACGCTCATAGTATTTCAGCAGGCCGCCCAGCCGCTCCCGACACCGCACCTTTTCCTGTTCTCCACGGGCTGCTTGAGTTGGCAAAGGGAATAGCAATACGTTGTTTTTGCCTTGGTGATTTCTCTCCTCATGATAGTGGGCTTCGTAGTGGCGCAGCGCGCGCCGCAATGAGCCTTCACCCAAGAAGATCAGCTTCGCCAGGCATTCCTCCCTAACCGACCTTACCCAGCGTTCCGCATAGGCGTTCAGATTCGGACTTCGGGGCGGCAAGGCAAGGGTCTTCACGCTTACTGCTTCGATCACCTGACGAAACGACGAGCAGTATTTGCTGTCGTGATCATGCAGCAGGTACTTGCGATGGATCAGAAAACCAGAATCTTCCATCGTCACATTACGCGCCATCTGTTCCATCCACTCTTGATCCGGATGACGTGTGATTCCGGCCAAGCATATCCTCCGGCTCTCCCAATGAATGAAAAACAGCACGTAGTACGTCATCAACCCTGTTAGCGTAAGCACTTCCACCGTGAAGAAGTCGGTCGCCGCCAACACCGCCATGTGAGCACGGATAAAGTCTTTCCATCTCGTCGTCTGCTTCCGCTTGGGAGCCGGTGGAATATCATGGCGGGGGAGAATATTGCCCACGGTCTGATCCGAGAGCCGGTGACCTAGCTAAGCTAGGTTGGCCATGGCGCCCACGACCCGGTCATAGCCCCACCCGGGATTTTCCTTCGCCATCTGCACCACCAACCGCTCGGTTTCCTCGTCAACTCGGGGACGACCTCAGGATTTGCGAAACTTCGATCCGTCGAACTTGTTGGCGATGAGCTTTCGGGCACAGGCCAGCAGCGTATCCGGTTTCGCGACAGCCGCCAATTCTTCCAAGGCCTCCCGTTTGAGCCGGTGGGCGATCTCAGCCAACGTAGCTTTTTCGGCATCGGATAACAACAACCTGCCTTTGATTTGGGTTCTCAGGATGCGGTTCTCTGCGGCCAGATATTCGTTCCTCAGTTGTAGTTCCTGGTCTACGGTTCCGGTGATGTAAGCAAGCATGCGAGCCCAAATCATTCCAGAGCCTCCGTAAACTTGATCGTCGAAACCGGATTGTACATGCTCTTGAGGTTTCAGAAACCAGCTGTGCGAGAAAATTACGAGACCGGAAACCAAGCCTTTTCAATACATTTGAGATTTTTGACCATACACGGTTGCCTCCTGTGCGTGGACTTCCTTTTTATCGCTCGTGTTTTGCAATGCCATTGGGTGAACTCGCTCGCGATGAACCTGTTTAAGCGGAAAGAACGAGAAGCAATGGAGCAGTGCCGCTTAGCGATTTCGGCCATGCCGAGCGCTCTAACACCCCGAAGAGCCATATCCACTCCACCCGGAAGTCGGTACGACAAATCCCTTGGGTTCCAGCGTCGATCACACAGGGTGGATGGATACGACGGCTTCCTAGACCGTTCCACGAAGCCAGTCTGCCACCTCTTCGCCGAATTCGTTCGGTACATGTCGGTACATGGATGTTCATATAGTCGGGGCACAATTGGGGAACAATTAGAGGAGATAGCTTGGTAGCTAACCGACGCCAAAACAAGGGCTTATGGTGTTCGGCCGTGCAGTTAACAGCCGAATGCTCTACCGTTGAGCTACCGGGGAACCGCACAACATATTTGTTTTCATTCTAATACAGCCATCGAAATCACGCCACTTCAGCCGCTGGTTCCAACTTAGGTCCAACGATCGTGATTTGCCGGACTTCTTTGGTGAAATCAAAAAAATCGGATGACTGATTTTCAAAGACTTAGACGTACGACGTAATGTTCTGCGAGAAATTCACGATCATTCGGCACCACACCGAATGCTTTTTTCCTATGCAAAAATGGAGCAGAGCGCGGCTGAGATATGGGATTCACTTCTGGTGGCTACATAATGCAAAGGGGGTTGGGCCGGGCCCAATTCAGGAAATTAGAGACTGTAGCTGTAGCTTCTCGTTTGAGTAATTGCGATCACTTCTACGGAAACCGCCTTTTCCAGCCAAGTGGATTATCTCCGAGTTGCTCGTCATCCGCCCGCAATCCTGGACGACATCGACTCCCGACGACTCCCGGACGGTCGTTGCCACCAGAGCAGATGGGAGATAAACTCTTTGCGCACCCATGACTTTTCTTAGGAAGTACAGTTGGGCTAAGGCCCCGCTTCTCCTTGTCTGCGCCGCTCTGACTCTAGCTGCGCAGGAGAAGCGTTCACCGTTGCCGGAAAAGGAAAAACATCCCCAGGCGTTGTCGGCTACGAAGGTGAGAAGACCCAATATCGTGCTGATGCTCACTGACAATCTTGGCTATGGTGAACTCGGCATCTATGGCGGCGGCATTCTTCATGGCGCGCCTACTCCGCGAATCGACAAACTTGCCAGCGAAGGGGCGCGACTCCTGAACTTCAATGTCGAGGCTCAGTGCACTCCCTCGCGTTCCGCACTGATGACCGGCCGTTTCCCAATTCGGTCGGGAACGTATCAGGTGCCCAGAGGGGGCGTTCCTGAAGGATTAACCACTTGGGAGATTACGCTGGCACAGCTCTTGTCGGCACGAGGTTATGCCACCGGCATTTGGGGCAAGTGGCACCTCGGTAGTGCCGAAGCGCGTCTCCCCACGAATCGAGGCTTCGACGAGTGGTATGGCATACCGCGCACGTACAGCGAAGTCTTTTGGCCTGAGCTGAACGATACTCATTCCCTCTGGCCGTCAGTCGGCGCAAAGCAAGGCTGGGACCCGAAGCTGGTTCCCGCTGAACCCATCTATGAGGCGCTCAAGGGGGAAAAGCCTCGGAAGGTCGCTGAGTTGGATTTGGATCATCGGCGAGCCATGGAAAAGGAGATCACGACGCGCGCCGTTGAATTCATTAGAAGAACCGCCAACAGCGGCAGACCATTTTTCGCCTACGTTTCTTTCTCCCTCTTTCACATGCCAACACTGCCGAACCCGGAGTTTGCCGGGAAGACGGGGAACGGCGATTGGGCCGATTGTCTCGCCGAGATGGACTATCGCACTGGCCAGATCCTCGACGCGATCAAGGAAGCCGGCATCGAAGACAATACCATCGTGATCTTCACTAGCGACAACGGCCCAGAGGCTACTCACCCTTGGGAAGGCGACAGTGGTCCATGGCGAGGTACCTACTTCACCGCCATGGAGGCCTCTCTGCGTGCACCATTCACTATCCGCTGGCCAGGCAAGATTCCCGCAGGCCGCGTCAGTAATGAGATCGTTCACATCGTCGATCTGTTCACGACGCTTGCGCACGCAGGCGGAGCCGAAACTCCACAAGACCGGCCAATTGACGGTGTGGACCAGATGGATTTCTTCCTTGGCAAACAGGAAAATTCTAATCGTGAAGGATTCCCTGCTTACGTGGCTGACCGCTTACAGGCGGTAAAGTGGCGGAATTGGAAAATGCATCTCATCTGGCAAGAAAACATGTACGACGCGCCCCAAAGACTGCCGCTTCCGAAAATCATCAACCTGCTCACGGACTTGAAGGAAGAACACGACGTACTTATCCAGGATGGCTGGGTCACCTATCCGATGATGAAAATCGTCAATGATTTTGAGGAAAGTTTGAAGAAGTCTCCGCCCATCAAGATGGGCACCCCCGACCCGTATCGCCCTCCCAACTAAACAAGCTGGACGTTTCGGCTCCAGAACCCGCACGTAGCCATTGGCAACCGCTGTTCCGGGCGGATCGTCGGTAACCCTTACCTTACCGGATTACGGAAGGGTTGCTCGTCACTCGCTCGGAATCGGTTTGGGGGACGTCGACCCTCACGCCCACTCACATCAAATCCTTTTTCCACCGCGAACACAACGTGCTCGATACAGTGTCATGGACCTTGAACCCATCTGCTGAAATAGGTTGAAAAGGTACCGACGGCAGTGAATCCACAGCAAAGAATCAGGCGCGCTCCGCTCGCCGATATCAGCGTTGCAGATAAGCCAGAATTGTTTTCTCGACTTGCTCCGGTTGCTCGGGCAGCAGGGCATGCCCGGCGTGGAGGATCTCGACGAGTGTCACCCGTTCGGGAAATTCGGCGGCGAGCCTTTTGGCATTCTCAGGCAGTGCGACCACATCCTCCGTCCCCTGCACAACCAACATGGGCGCCGAGCCACCAGCCCACCACTCCTTTAGAGACATTCTCGCATCGCTCGCTCGCTGCGCCCTTGCGACTTCAAAGTACCAACCCTCTTCCCATGTCCGGGGCACGTCATTGCCCGCGGCAAAGAATATCTCACGTATTGCACTGAGCCGATCCTTTCGGGAGAGCGCGCTCTCCCAGAAGCGTGTGGTTAGTTTTTCCATCTCAGGCGATCTCGGCACCATTCCTCCCGCAGATAGAAGGATGAGTTGCTTCACCAGGCGGGGGTAATCCGACGCCAACGTCCTAGCGATACGGTTACCGAAATCGTGACCGATAACGGTTGCCGGACTGCCAACAAGGGACTGGATCGTTGCCGCAACATCGGATGCTAAATCGTGATAGGTGATATCTTTGAGCGGCCCGGCGCTGCCGCCAATCGCCCGTGGCTCCGGCAAAATCACTTGATAGCCCGCCTGCGCCAGCCGATTGCTTAGGGCTTCGAAATCTTGCACGCCCCGTCCTCGTGAAGGAATGAAGACGATGGGCTCACCTTTGCCGCGAATCGTAACCTGAAGGGTTGCTGGGCCTGCGCGGACGATTTCGCGGCGTGTCAGGTCGGATTGTGCCACCGCCATCTCAGGAACATCGCAGATGAAAGTGGCGAATATCACGAGCGTCATTTTCACGCGTGTTCTTGCGTTCACGTCGTCCACCGGGCACTTCCGCCTGTCAGATTCTACCCCAGAGAGAGTTAAGTTCAGTTTTCGACGAGCGCGCTCTGCGGGCGAGCGGATTACTTCCGAATCGTCCTTCGCCCGCCCGGGATCGAGTCAGGCGATTCAATTGGTTTCGAGCAACCTCTCGAAACTCAATTTACTTGTCCCGAGCGGGGGGAAGGGAAACAGTCCAGAAATATTCGAGAGGGGAGTTTTGAAGTCCGAGCTGGCGTGCGCCTTTTACCGCAACTGTTTTCGTGGGATCGTTAGGGTCAACCGATATAAAGTCACCCGGATCGATACCCCTCTCGACCCAGCTTATGAGCAGGTCCAAATGGGTCAATTGAACACCGAGGGTAATTGTTTTGCCATTCGCATCCACGAACGTTTCTTCGAGTGTGGCGGGCACATGGCCCATTCCTGGCACAAGGTACCATCGGTATTGATTTGCCAGTCCTTGGTCGACAATTTTTTGAACATACTTGATAGCCGTGAGCGGATAGATATTTGGATCCATCGTGCCGTGGACCTTTAAGATTTTCGTTTTAGTCTGTCCGGTAGGTATTAGTCGAGAGGTAGCCGCGCGCACTTCAGGAGGACGCGTCGCGGGGTCCCACTTCCTAAGTAGGGCTGTTGTCCACGGCGGCCCCGTATGCAGGATCGACCTCGTTCAGGACTCGGCGGGTATTAATCGGACCGGTGCTCGAAGCCAGCGTGGCGTCGAAGGGATGAGGGTCAGCCGTAGGGTCGCCGCTTGTGCTAGGCACTCGGAACCGAGAATCGTGTGCTGTTGCGGGGTTATCAGTATACGGGGGAATGATGGGCATGAGAATGTTCGCTGTCGCCGGGAGCTTGAAGAAAAACCGCTCGTCGTCTGTCGGAACAGTCGGAATAAATTTCTCGTAGGACGCTCCGGAACGAGACGTGATTTTCATGCGGCGACCAATTTTGCTGATGTAATCTGCCGTTGCCTGATCGTCGGCCGGATTGACGGCTCGCAGATCATTGAGCAGGCGAATCTGCTGCAACGCGGAGTCAACGAGATCGCCGCCTCCTCGTTCTTCGATGACGCCATGGAAGGGCGTTCCAGAAAGCTCGCTTGAGTACGCCAGCATTCGTGCGCCCCGCGATTCGCCCCACGCGTAGTCAAACGTTGGAGCCGGGAGGGCGAAGCCCGATGACAACATTTTCTGAGCAAATACAACAACTTCGTTGAGACGAGTCCCCCATTGCCCCAAGGGAATCGGAGTCGCAACAGTGGACCAAGCGTTGATAACACAGAGAACGTATCCCCTTCTCAGCACAGGAGAGCGGACGGCGTATCTCGGTTCGAAAGTGTATTCCGTGTACCAACCTCCTGGGGCGAACGAGACCATCCGCCTTGGGGCCGTTTGGTTCTGATAGCCGCGAGGTATGAAGACCCGAGCACTGGTTGGGTTGTGAGGTGCAGAGATCAAGGGTCCATCCGGACTCCACACCTCTCCGACGCTGTCGATCGATATGTGTATGTCAGCGTGCGCAGGAGTGACCAAGACTGTGGCACCGTTCCTCACGGCGGTAACAGGTTCGTTCCAGACGGCACGATCGATGTTCCACTGAGCACGCAGCGCAGCCCCGCGTTGTGGATCATTGAGTTTATCAACGAGCGATTTCAGAGGATCTGATCGATCCGTCGGTGAGCGCGGGTCGGTTTGCGCTGCAACCCGTAATGGGTCAAATGCGGTCGCGACAAGAAAAAGGCCGAGGAAAACAACTAATCGTATATCGCTGCGGCGGTGTCCGCCGCGTCGCACGAAGACCGCGACACGATGATCCTGAATGTGCATTTGCGACTCCACAAGCGGAGCATTTTATACCGCGTACCGAGCGAGCGCACCAGCGCTGGTCGGCTACTCTTACCTAATCCCGGTTACTTCACCCGCCACTCGTGCCGGTGATTCAACAATGGGGCGCGAAACACGGAGTTGATGGTGTCATTTGGACTGACTTGCGTTCAAATTTCGAGGATGAAACAGGAAACCCATTTACGGTGGAACGAGCCAGAGACTATCTTCTAGGGCTTCCAAAGTCAGCAGCGGATCGGGCGCGCCGGTACATTAACAATGCACCCCCAGAGGTTGACACACCGCTGCGTCGGCAATGCAGGAAGCTCGTTGGCTGTAATCTGGTTCCAACTTGGTTCCAACGAAGGGCCGCTAAACCGGCGTTTTTTCGGTATAAGCGGTGCCGATTCAACGGTTTTGAAGTTTGTTAACAGCCGAATGCTCTACCGTTGAGCTACCGGGGAACCGCGCAACACTCTTCTTTTCATTCTATTACAGCAAAAACATTCGCGCTATGACCTTTCGGTCGGCGACTGGATGCTCAACGTCCTGTATCAGTTTCAGTTTCTTGCAGTTACCCATCGATTTAGGCCCACAACATTTAGAGCGCGGGGGACAAGGACTGTAACAATCAGTGCATGATCGACGACGCCGGAAACCTTCACTACGCTTTGATGGGCAACGACGACCAGCTCGGCGTGCATTCCGCTTTGCCTGCACAGAGGCAAGGACAAACTCGGACAGCTTGCCTGTTGCTCGCGAAAACGCAAAAGCATCGAAGGCCAGCAGCAATTTGTCGAGCCGCGTAAGTTTTTCGCGTGAAACGAAGCGGATTGGACAGTAATAATGGCGTCCCATACGAGCACCTTCGCCGTGCTGCTCTAGCGCATGGAGCCGTGCGTGAACGTCTGGTTCCGCGACCATGTAATCAAAGATCCAAAGATCAGACAATATCCGCGCTCGGAGAGCGGTTTGGTGCCGGGCGTGCCAATACACCAATCATCTTTCCGCATAGAGTTGCGGATGTGAGCGGAGGCAGCTTCCTTGTAGTCCTTCTCTAATCCTCGTTGCCACTCATGGAATCGGGATTGGGCACCAGCGGAGCCCTCTGAAATGAGGTGTGACTTTCTCGGGCATTTCAAATGAGCCTCGAAGCCTTCCTGTGTGATCATCGTCATAATCCATAGCCGCCTTTGCCGCAGTCAGGAGCGTGCCCACTGGTGCGGCTCCCGTCGGTTGCCTTTGACCGCAGCTCCACCGTGGCGTTTTACAACTATGAGGGGCGTTGCGCTTCTCTGAAAGATAGCCTCCTAGCCTCACAATATGGTCTTGACTACATAATGGATTCCATGCCATAATACGCTTGTGAAATGGGCCGTTGAAATGGCCGACGAGTTCAAGCCCGAATTCGACGCTCTTCATGAATACGTGCGGACGGAGGTTCTGGCCCTATCGCTCGTAATCCAGGAGTTTGGGCCGCAATTAGGCCGGCCTCGCGTTGACACTCTGAAAGGCTCCCGCCACGCCAACATGAAGGAACTGCGGTTCAGCGCGGCAGGCGGTGAATGGAGGGTGGCCTTCGCCTTTGATCCCAGGCGCAGGGCAATTCTGCTTGTCGCAGGAGACAAATCGGGCGGGAGCGAACGACGCTTCTACCGCGAACTGATACGGAAGGCAGATGACCGTTTTGACGCCCATCTTGCTCGGATTAGAAGGGAGACGTAACCATGCCCGTAAACGTGAATGAAATTATTCGGAAACTGAGCCCAGCCGAGCGCAAAAAGGTCGAGGAGCGTGCGGCTGAGATCATGGCAGAGGAAATGAGCTTGCGCGATCTGCGAAAGGCCCGCAAGCTCACGCAGGCCCGGATTGCCAAGAAGCTCGGAATAACCCAAGACAGTGTATCGAGGCTCGAAAAACGCAGCGACCTCTTGCTCTCGACGCTAAGAAAAACGGTCAAAGCAATGGGTGGCGACGTTCGCATCGTTGCGGAATTTCCCGACCGCGCACCGGTCGTGCTCACCGAACTGTCCGAGGACGCCCCGCCCCGCAAAGCAGCCCGGAGACATGCACACGCCAACGCATAAGCGCCCTTTCGCGCTGACCGAAGTCAAGGGTGCACCGCTGAGTGCGTCTCCCTGTGGTTGCCCTTGACTGCCGGTTCGCTCCGCGAACCATTCGGAAAACGCGCAACGTCTCCGATCGGTGCCAGGCAGGTCTGCGCCACGGTGTTAATCGATGCCCGCAGACCCTCTCATCCTGCCAGGCTTCGCGCACCAGTTGCTGGATCGAGCCGTTCTTTCCCGTGGTAGGTATCTAGACGCGTCAAAAGACTAAAACTTGCGCTTGGTGGAACAAAGGGAGCTGGAAATCGCGGAACTCAAGGATATCGCATAGGAACTGGGGGACATCGGGGGGACAAGAAAAAGGTATTTGGGGATGGCCCGGAAGCTGTTAACTTTCATTCTAATACAGACTGTTGGATTAGCGCCATGCCAACACCGGGTAGGAACTGAGTCCAGCGATCGCGAGATATGCGGAGGCAAGTCGGCTCGCGATCACGCCATGAGTCTTCAGGATCGCACCGAATACTCACACACTCCCAAGTGACGGTTTTTTCGGTCGGCACCCGGCCAAGCATGGCGTAAGGCGGACACCCGCTCCACGGTACAGAAGCACTCAAGTAGAATACCCAGCCCTCCAAGTCGGAGGCCAAACTACTGAACCAAACGCGCGTCCGATGAAGCACTAAGCTTTCTCATCCAAAGAGATTGCTGCGTTTGCACTGCCACCAGGAGGACGAAGCTTCGAACCCCTTTCGCGCGCGTATTATAAAACTATTGGGCAGCGATGAAATGCAAAGAGCTTGGTGGTCCCATATTCTTTGGGATTGGCCTCTCACGTCAAAAGAGGACAAACTGATGCGTGATGGCCACGCGAATGATTGCGAGTGCAAGGGCTTGAACAATTGAACCGTGCAGGGACCAACCCTAAACGACTCGGAAGCGGGAATCTTGCCAGAGAGGCGGGAGTCAACTTGGAGACTGTGCGGTGTGGCATAATTCATGCTGCGCCTGATGTGGGCGCAGAAAAGAGGCAAAGTAAATTAGCGACTGATCTCAGCGTGGCTTTTTATGCCGTCTTCCGAGCCGTTGAGCGGAGGCGTCCACAATCAGTGACAACCGATGGCGACACGCTTGACGCTCAAAAAACTGCGCGGGGTACTGAAAACCTCTACTTAACCGCCGTAAATGGTGCGCACCGCCGAACTCGCAACGTGCGTGGAATGTTGTCAATCACCACAACAAATATTGAAGGGCCACGAATCGCCGAACGGACTGGAAAATGTCGAAAAATCTAAGTGCACACGCACGCTTGTCTCGCCGAGACTTTGCGAAAGGGCTGGGCTTGATTGGCTTTGGAGGCGCGTCACTCGCCGGCGCCGCAGACGTCTTCGTATGGTCGGATCTTAGGTACGCGCAACGGGGTGCACGTGCGGGATCTCCGCAAGCGTTCGAACAAATTCCGCCATCGGTCAGTCGGATCACTTGGGTGCACCGTAACGGGCGCTCGGCGGAGATGTTTTTGCCGGAAACTACTGGAGCCGGCTGTGCCTTCCTCGATTACGACAACGACGGCTGGATGGACGTCTACCTGGTCAACAGCGGTCGTTGCGACTTCTATGACCCGCAGCCGCCGCTTCGCAACGCTCTCTATCACAACAACCGGGACGGCACATTCACAGACGTTACGGGGAAGGCGGGCGTCGCAGCGGGCGGATACGGGATGGGTGTGGCAGTTGGGGATTATAACGGCGACGGCTTCCCCGACCTTTACCTGACACAGTATGGCCGTAGCATTCTCTATCGCAACAATGGCAACGGTACGTTTACCGATGTCACCGAGAAGGCTGGTGTCGCTGCCCCGGGTTGGGCTTCCAGCGCCGTCTGGTTTGACTATGATAATGATGGCCGACTCGACCTTTTTGTGTGCCGCTTCGTCGACTTTGACAAATCCAAAAACAAGTTCTGCGGCAACGCCCAGACGGGCGACCGCTATTACTGCATTCCTCGTGTTTACGATCCCACGGCGAGCTGGCTCTTTCACAACAATGGCGACGGGACCTTCACGGAAGTCGGACACCTGTCGGACATCGGGAAGTCCATGGGCAAGGCATGGGGCGTCGTGGCGGCAGACATTAATAACGACGGCTGGATGGATTTGTGGGTGGCCAACGATACCGTGGCCAACTTCCTGTTCGTCAACCGCGGTCAGGGAAGGTTCGAAGAAGTCGCGCTGCAAGCCGGCGTGGGCTACAGCATGGATGGACGAGCGCGCTCGGGCATGGGTGTGGACGCTGCGGATTACGATCAGGATGGATGGACAGACCTGTTTGTCACCAACGTCGACCAGGAAATGTATGCGTTTTATCACAACAATCATGACGAGACGTTCGACGATATCGCGGTTCCCACGCATATTGGCATGGTCACTCGACTGATGAGCGGCTGGGGAGTTAAGTTTTTCGATTACGACAATGACGGCAACATTGATCTGTTCATCGCCAATGGTCACCCTGACGATAAAATCGAAGAGCGATTCAGCGATGTGAAATATAAGGAACCGCTGCTGCTGTTCCACAATAACGGCAAAGCGTTTGAGAATGTTAGCGCGAAGAGCGGGGAAGTTTTCACGGATCGAATGGCGGCCCGCGGAATGGCCATCGGCGACTTCAATAACGATGGCGCCGTGGACGTTTTGGTGGCGTGCAACAACGACGCGCCTCTACTCCTGCGAAACAACGCCGCCA
>Ga0209686_1000435_pt1 | contig 21623 bp, 23 predicted proteins | sample GraSoiAngelo_126_FD_185883 | JGI IMG/M metagenome (GOLD analysis project Ga0209686, IMG submission 185883) | Grasslands soil microbial communities from the Angelo Coastal Reserve, California, USA - 14_0927_09_20cm (SPAdes) (version 2) | ecosystem: Environmental > Terrestrial > Soil > Grasslands ...
GCCGGTCATCATCCGTACCAAGGGCCACCGGCTCGTCGGCATCTGGCACTCCGGTTCGCCGATGGCGGTGCTTCTGCACGCGCTGCGCGGCATCTACATCGCGGTGCCGCGCAACATGACGCAGGCAGCGGGGTTCTACAACACGCTCTTCCAGGGCGACAACCCTGGCATCGTGATCGAGGTGTTGAACGGCTACCGGCTGAAGGAGCGGGTTCCGGACAACATCGGGTCGTTCACCGTTCCGCTCGGGGTGCCGGAGGTGCTGCGCTCGGGTACGGACGCGACCGTGGTCACGTACGGCGCGTGCTGCGCGATCGCGCTGGATGCTGCTGCGACGCTCGAGGGGCTGGGGGTTTCGTGTGAAGTTATCGATGTCCAGACGCTGAATCCGTTCGACATCAACCAGACCCTGGTTTCGTCGCTGGCCAAGACGCGCGCGCTGATTTGCCTCGACGAGGATGTGCCGGGTGGGGCGTCGGCGTTCATGCTCCAGCAGATCCTCGAGGTGCAGCAGGGTTGGTGGCACCTGGACGCGGCGCCGCGCACACTCGCCGCGTCGCCCAACCGGCCGGCGTACGGGCCGGACGGGGACTACTTCACCAAGCCGAACCGGGAGACGATCGTCGAGGCGGTTTATTCGGTCGTGCGTGAGCGCCAGCCGTGGAGGTTTCCGCCGCTCGATTCGTAGGCGGGCCGGCGTCGGACGAGCCCACAGGTGAACAGCTGGTGCTCGGTCATGTTGCGTTGGGCGGGCGGTCAGCAGCAGGGCGACATCCGCGTCGACGGTGTCGATTGCACCAAACAGCTGGTGCCCAACAGCGCGATGCCGGCCCAGATCGAGGTGGTCCAGAAGTTCGCGATCCAGGTCCGCGTCGGCGAGACGGTGTATCAGACCGATAGATGGACGCCGGCAGGGGACACCGTTTTCCCGCTGGCGATGTTCTTTCGAGTGGCGACTCTGTTTGGCTGGGCTGGCTCTTCATTCATGTGGCCGCCGCGATCCTCTATCGCGTGAGCTTTCCACCGGCTGCGCAGGCATTTGACGCTGCGCTGATTCCGCATCGCTGACGCCAGACGTAGGATGTCCGAGGCTAACCGGGTGGCGGAGGACCCTGCTTGACGGCGATCACGACCACGGCGCTGAAGGTGGTTCCGTCGAACTGGATTCCATAGCATCCCGGTGCGCTTGGTGCGACACTCCCGGCCCACGTGCCCCAATAGGGCGGTGCAGATGTTTGCGGGATTCCAAACGCCCCGTTGCCCAGCGCATCGCCACCGGCACCGCTGAATTCAAGTGAACCGTCGCCGTCCAGGCGGCGGCTGCGTATCAGCACCGGCCCTTTGTAAGCCGGGTCGACCAGGATGACGGCACCTTGCTGGCCGGCTGAGTACCAGGTGAACTGCCCGCTCAGATAGGCCGGCCCCTTTCCGAACCCGTAGTTGGGCCACTTGCCGGTCTGGGCCTTGACCGTGAGGTTCACGCTCGTGCTGACCGGACACGTCGAACCCGATGGCAGGTCGTTCAAGTGCAGCGGCTTGGCTGTGAAAGCCGACCAGTCCACGGTCGGTGGTGCCGGCGAAGGTGTAGGTGTCGGAGCCGGAGGCTGCGCGGAAGCCTGGACCCCGGCGAACACGCCAGGGATGCATGGCCCCGCCGGGCCTACTGTCAGATTGGAGTACTGGTAGCCCGACGGCGTCGCCGGCAGCCCGCTGAGCCTGAAGCTTTTGAGACCCGTGGACTGCGACCACAGCCACACCGTCGATCCGTCGAAGTTGCCCATCCACAGGCCGTGCGCGTCGAAGTAAACACCCCCTGGGTCGAAGTCTTTCGCGTCGCCCTGGGTGCCGGAATAGATGGTGGTCTGGTTGCCCGATTGGATCTCAACGACGCTGTATTTGGCGCCGGGGTCGCGCGAACCAAATCGGAAGACCCCACGACCGTTGGCATCGCCGCCCAGGTAGCTGTAGCTCCCGCTTCCTTGCACCGCCGTAAGGGGCAGCCGCCCCGGATCCTCATTCGACGACCCCGGCGAGGCGCCGCGCCCGGTGGGATCGACACGCCAGAAGAGCCCGACGCCGCCTCGAGGCGGGACCGTTTGGACCAGGATGCCGGCGGAATTCCAAACGAGAATGTCGATGCTGCCGGAGTAGGACCAGACCTTCTGATCGGCCTTTGCGTCCACGTCGTAGACATGGAGCTCCGCGGATGTGAAGTCGGAGTACGTTGCGCCCGCGGGCAGGAGCGTCGTGTAGGCGTAAGAACGGCCGTCGGGCGAGATGCTGCGGTTGGTCGCAGGAAGCCAGCGCTTCAGCGCGGCTGAGTAGGTGACGGGGTTGGCCGAATCGGAGTACGGCATTCCCCGGACGTTCGCCGTCGGGTCAACCTGGAAGGACCCGCCGGGGATGTTCACGAATCCAGCATCCATATGAATGACCCCGTCCTGGCCTGGATTGCCTGACTCGGTGGTGGCGATCGCAGGGAGGGCGCAGGGAAAGGAATCGGCCGCGACCGCTTTGTTGCTGGTGGGCGGGGCTGCAGGCACGGTGGTGCTGGTGGGATGCAGCGCGATGCGTGAGGCGACCAGCACGAGCATGAGCAGGATCGCCAGACCGGCGGCGAGCAGCGCCATGGTCCGCGGATAGGCGTGCGGGGCGTTGGCGTCCGGCCGCGACAGGATCGGAGCTGGGAGGGGCGGTGGTTCGCCCAGGGCATCGGTCAGGCGCTTGCGGAACTCGTTCTCATTCATCGTTGTGCATCTCCGGAAAATCGACTCGTAGACGAGCCAGCGCGCGGTGGACCCTCGCCTTGGCTGCTTTGCCGCTAACGCCAAGTACGCGACCGACGTCGTCGAATGACAGGTCGAGGTAGTAGCGCAGGATGACGGCGAGCTTCATTTGCGCCGGCAGCCGGTTCAGAGCCCGCCGCATGTCGATCGCGGCTCCATCGAGGCCCTCCGGTGCAGCGGGTGCGGTGGATGGCTCGGCCAGCTTGAGGATCGACCACCAGCGATTTCGGCGTCGCTGCCGGCATTCGTTGGCGACGATGGTCAGGAACCAGGCGCGCAGGTCCGACCCTTCGCGAAGGCGAGGAAAGGCTCGCCAGGCCTTGAAGGTTGCCTCCTGCACGGCGTCCTCGCAGTCATGGGGGTTCTGGAGCATGCCGAAGGCGAGCCGCTGCGCGATCGGCACGATGGGCGCGAGCAGATCTGCGAACTGCCGGTCGTCGCGACTCTCCATCAGGGCGTCCAGCGCAGACACTCCACCTATATCAATGCGGCAACCGGGCGTGGCGTTGCGTTGAACTTAGCTCTTCGCAGACGCCAGCGGTGCGGAATTCGAGAGCGGTGCGGTCGGCAGAATTCTGGCGGGCCCTCCCTTTCTTTTGGCTTCCTCCCCCAAGCCTGCCGTACCTGCGCTGAACCTACTTTTCCGAAGAGGTCGCGTCAACCCTGGCTGTTAAGGAGCGCCGCGGCTCCTATGCCGAAAGAGACCACAGCCAGGAATGACGCGCCGATCACCATCAGCCACCGCGACCAGAAGGCATGGATTTCCAGCTTGTCGGGCTGGCTCGGGTCGTAAAGGACGCGGATCGTCTTCCCGATCTGGTAGCCGCTGCTCCTCGCCGTTTTCGACGTGGCGGTGACAGTGGCGCCGGCGGCGGTTGTGAAGCGGATGACTGGAAAGTAGACCGTCGACCTTTCCATTTGCTCGGCTTTCAGGCTCTGGACCACACCTGTGGCCCGCAGGGCGGTGCCCAAGAAACGTCGCTGCGAGCGAAATGCGAGCACAGCCCATATCACCGCCAGCACGCCGATGGTCAGGCACACCGGCACGACGGCCGCGTGTGGAAGCGGGAAGCGCATCTATGTCAGCTCGCCCGGTAGGTACTCCATCACCGCCAGGGCCGGCGCACGACTCAACAGCGTGAATCCCTCAAGCAGATACCCGAACCATCCCGCCGGCGCCGCGACATCGGCCAGCGGCGGGATCATCCGCCGTGGACCTCGCACCTCACGCATCGGAGCTCGGTCGGGCAGCCCCGCCAGCGTCCGCGCTTTGCGCGCACCTGATTCCAGGCCGCCCATCTCGTCGACCAGTCCGCGCTCGAGGGCTTGGCGGCCGGTCCACACCTTGCCCTGCGCGATGGGATGCACCTGGTCCGGCGTCATTTTCCGCGCCTTGGCGACGACGTCGAGGAACCCCCGATAGATCTGGTCGATCTGCTTCCTCTGGATCTCTCGCTCTTCCTCTGAATACGGCCGTTCGTCGCTCTGCATCGTCGCGTGATCCCCGAACGCGATGGTCTCGCGGTTGAACAACAGCTTCGTCCACAGGCCACCGGTCACGATCTTGCCGCCCAGCACGCCGATCGATCCGGTCAGCGTGCCGGGCCGCGCCACGATCCACGCCCCTGGGGTAGCGACGTCGTAACCGCCTGAAGCCGCGACCGGTCCCATGACCACCACCAGCGGTTTGCGTGAGGCCACGACCTGAAGGGCCCGGCGCATGGCTTCGGAGGCGGTGCTGGATCCGCCGCGCGAGTTGACGTAGAGGACCGCCGCCGCTGCTCTCTTGTCGGCCGCCACCTGCCGGACCAGCTGCACCACGCTGAGGTCACCGGCGCGGTCCTCGCCGACCAGCGGAATATCGATCGGGAGCCTCGCCGGAAGCCGGCCCGAGTGCCCGTCGATGATGATGCCTTCGACGCGCATCAGGGCGACGTACTTGCCGCGACCAAGCGTGGGGGCGGGCCTGCGCATCTTGCTCTCGGCGCGCTCCCAGGTGCCGATCCGGACCGGGTTGCCCGCATCCCGGCCGAGGTGCGCCAGCAGCTCCTCCTCGGCGAGGACGCGATCGACCGCGTGTTTCTCGACCACGTCGCCGTCGCCGTACGGCGAGCCGTCGATCAGCTCCTTCGCGCCTGCTGGATCCAGCAACCTGGCCTCGGCGATGGCGCCCACCAGCTCTTCATATTGCGATTCGAGCAGCCATGTGAGCTGCTCGCGCAGCTCGTCCGACATCTTCGATCGGGTGAGAGGGTCGGCCGCCGATTTGTAGGGCGAGACCTGGATGAAGTCCGCGCCCAGGCCGAATCGAGCGAGGCCGTCGGCGAGAAACATTCCCGTGGTCGCGAATCCGAGTGCCCCGATCATGCCGGTCGGCATCATCAGGATCTCGTCGCACGCGCAGGCCAGGTAGTAGGTGCCGGTGCTGTACGACGGCGCCCACGCGACGACTCGCTTGCCCGATTTTCGCAACGTAGCTATCAGCTCGCGCACGTCCTGGAGCGTCGACATCGGCATACCGGCCGGGCGCAGGTGAAGGACGACGCCCTTGATCCGCCGGTCGCGGGCGATCCTGTCGAAGCGTTCGCCGAGCTCCTTGACGCTCAACCGCGGCCGTCCGGTGAAGCGCTGCCAGAGAGGTCGCGGCGGATCTGGCAGCGCTGGAAGGTCTTCCTCGAGGACGAACATGACGAACTCGGGCGGCCTGCCGATCGAGCGGCGGACGCTCGAGATCAGCCACCACAGATAGCGGAACGGAAAGAGAATCACGCTCGCCCTTCCGGGCGAAGTTTACTGTGCGTTCGTGGGCAGCCCCATCCCCGCCGCAAGCGGCGGTACTTCCCCACTGCGTGGGGAAGACCAGCCTTACTTTCCTCTAGACGACCTTTGAGATCTCCAGATGCTCGTCCATGTCTCCGTTCAGCCTCGACGCTCCGTACTCCCGTCCCACGTGATGGTGGTAAGGCACACCCGTGAAGTTGTGGTGCGAGCGGGTTGGAACGTCCACGCCCTCCGCCCACTCCTTGCGCTGGAGGTCCATGTAGCCGCCCTCTTTCGACTGCTTGAGGTCGTCGAGCAGGATCGACATGCCGTAGCCGGCCGCGTGCTGCAGCGCGAGCGTGATGAAGATGAATCCCACGCCCAGCATGCCGAGCTCATCCCACGTGATCGGGTTCTTTTCGTTGAACCACTTGAACGACGACGAGTAGTTGAACGCGAAGCGCGCCGCCGGGAAACGCTTTCGGATCTGGCTGCAGAACTCTTCGGTGGGGCCGCGTTCGGCGGTCGGAAACTCGCACCAGAGCAGGTCGGGCACCCCGCTGTCGAGGTAGCGCAGGCCCCGGTCCACCGCGAGCTCGAGGCCGCGCTTGGACTCGGGTGCCTCGGTGGCCGACACGCCGTCGGTGCGCGCGATGATGATGAAATCCTTGTGGCCGAGGTCGTCGGCCGCGCTGCGCATCATCCTCAGCTTGCCGACGAACTCGTCCGCCGAGATCAGCGCCTTGCCCGCGATGTGGCCGCAGCGCTTCGGCATGACCTGGTCTTCGAGGTGCGCCGCGGCGACGCCTGCGTTGACGTACAGCTCGATCGTGCGCTGGACGTTGAACAGGTTTCCGTAGCCGGCGTCCATGTCGACGACGACGGGTGGGATCTCGAGGTGGATGGGCGCCACCTTCTTCTCGGGGTCGCCCATTGCCATGGTCAGCTGAAACTTGCGCAGCGCGCTCACCGTCCGGCGCGCGCCGTCGGCGATCTCGACCGATGAGTAGAGGTCCATGTCGGTCGTGCCGAGGTGGCCGATCGCGAACGAGTAACCGCTGAAGTACACGGCGTCGAAGCCGTGGTACATCGTCAGCTGCGCGCCCATCGGGTCGTAGACCCCAGGCGCAAATACGTAGGGCTTCTCCGCCAGCATGCGTCGCAGCCGCTTTGACGGCGGCTCGTTCCGCGAAGCCGGCACCTTGTAGCCCTCGGGGAGGAGGGGCGTGGAGACGAGATCCATTAGGGCCTCCTTGAGATCAGGTTTGTGTGGCTAACGCCGAGAGTCCGCGCGACTACTCGTTGTCGTGATCGCAGTTGCAGGGTTCGGGGCACTCGCACTCGTGCGTGGAGGGCTCGCGCTCTGCCTCTGCGGTTCGCTGGTCGCTGTCCATGAGGCCCAAGTTAGCAACCAGGCTGATATAAGTCCAATTGATTGATTTGATGGAACCCATCAAACATTCCGATGTAGAAATCTGGTCGCTCGAGCGTTATCTGGCTTCGAGCAGCTCCAGGAACGCGGCCACGATTCCCTCAGGTTTGCCCGCGTCCCGGCGCCGGTAAGCGACGATCGAGTTCTGCATCGGCGGGGCGTCCTTCATCTTGACCACGCACAGGGTCTTGCCGGCCACCTCGCGCGCGACCGCCGTCCCCGGCAGCAGCGCGACGCCCAGGCCGCGCTCGACCATCTTCTTGGCGGCCTCGATCGAGTCGAGCTCCATCAGCCCGCGCAGGCTGACGCCCGCCGAGAGGAACGCCCCCTGCGTGATCTCGTAGTAGCTCGACGTCCGGTCGAACATGATCAGTTTCTGGCCGGCGACCTCGGACATCGCGACCGATGGCCGTCCGGTGAAGGGGTGGTCCGGCGCGCACACCAGCACGAGGTCCTCGGTGTGGAAAGGCCGCAGCTCAAGGTCGGGGTGGCGAATCGCGCGGCCCAGCCCGATCTGGACCTCGTCGCGCAGCACGAGCTCGACCACGTCTTCGGAATGCCCCGTCCGCACCGAGACCTCGACCCGCGGATGCTCGCCGACGAACTGCTCGAGCAGCTCGGGCAGGACGTACGTGCTGACGGCAGGGGCGGCCGCGATCATCAGGTGGCCCGCCGAGGCGGTCATCACCTGCTCCAGAGCGTCCCGGCCGTCGACCAGCGCGCGCAGCGCGCGCTCGGCAAACGGGATCCAGGCGCGCCCGGCGTCGGTGAGGCGCATCCCGTGTGGCGTACGGAGGAACAGCGGCGTGCCAAGCTCGCGCTCCAGGCCCTGGAGCCGGGCGGTCAGGGTCGGCTGGGTGATGAAGAGGGACTCGGCGGCCCGGCTGACGCTGCCTCTTCGGGCCACCTCGAGGAAACCCTCGACCTGGACGAGCTGGATGCCACTCGGTTTCCCGTTACGGGATTCTTCTATAGCCACAGCCGAACCCTACAAATTCTATCTATAGGGCTCGGGTTCTGGGCCTAGTTTCGGTTCCCCCGGAGGAGCACCCTCGCGGCGGCGATCGCGACCGCCCACACCGGCGCCATGGTGATCACGAACGGCCGGATGGTGTCGCTGGCGGAGTTCGAGTTGCGGTCGAAAGCTTCGAAGACCAGGACGGTCCCGAACATCAAGACGACGAAGGCGATGCCGATGCCGATCAGGGTTTTCCAGGCCACCCATGGAATGGTAATCCTGGGGCCGGTATTGTCATGAGCATGGCTGCTTTTTTCGGATTTCACATGCCCAGCTTCACGTTTCCCGGCGTTCCCAACGACAAACTCTTCGACCGTGTCGTCGAGAACGCGAAGGCGGCCGAGAGAGCCGGCTTCGACCTCGTCACCGTGATGGACCACCTCTATCAGATACGGGGCATCGGTCCGGAGACCGAGCCGATGATGGAGGCATACACGACGCTCGCCGCGCTGGCCACGCAGACCTCGCGCGTCAAGCTCGGCACCCTCGTAACCGGTGTCACGTACCGAAACCCCGCGCTGCTGGCCAAAGAGGTGACGATGCTCGATGTCATCTCCAAGGGTCGCGCCATTCTTGGCATTGGGGCAGCCTGGAACGAAGACGAGCACAGGGGCTACGGCATCGAGTTCCCGCCGATCAAGGAGCGTATGGACCGGCTCGACGAGGCGGTCACCATCGCCAGGCTGATGTTCACCGAGGACCGGCCCTCATTCAAAGGCAAGCACTACCGGATCGAGCGCGCGCTCAACGTGCCGAGGCCGGTTCAGCCAGGAGGCCCGAAGATCCTAATCGGCGGCGGCGGCGAGCGGCGGACGCTGCGCATCCTCGCCCAACACGGCGACATGGGTCACTGGTTCGGCGGCAACCTCGAAGACCTGAAGCGGAAGAAAAAGGTTTTTGAGGAGCACTGCGCCGCGGTCAACCGGGATCCGTCCGAGGTGCTGCTGACAGTCGGTCTCATGCTTGTCCTCGCGGACAACGAGAAGGACGCCAAGGCCATCGTCGACAGCCTGCACCCGGAGCGCCGCGCGATGGCCGTGATCGCCACCGTGCCTCAGGCGGCTGAGGTGATCGCCCAGTACATGGAAGCGGGGTTCGGCGGCTTCACCTTCAACAACAACGTGTTCTCGACGAAGGAGTCGATCGAGCGCGCGGGCGAGCTGATCAAGGCCGTTCGCGGGAGCGCGGTACCAGCCTAGCTTTTGTAGACGAGCTCTCCGGCGCGCACGGCGACCTGGAGGTGGTTTTCCGGCGGTGCGAGCGGACACGCCCAGCGCGGGCTGTACGCGCACGACGCGTTGTAGGCGTAGTTGAAGTCGATGAACACGTCGGGCGATCTCGGCTCGAGGTCGAGGACGAGTCCATCTGTGTCCTTGGCGGTGTCGAAGAGATAGCGGCCGCCGCCATACGTCTCGTGGCCTGAAGTCAGGTCGCGAAATGGCACGAACAATCCTCCTGCGTACTGGACGAGGCTGAGCACGGTGAGCGCGCAGGACTGGCCGAGCAGAGTGAACTCGAGCCTGCCGGCTCGGCGATAACGCACTGCGCCGTCCTCGCCGCCGGTGTCGATCACCAGCTCGCTCCCATCGCCCGCCTCGAAGTGCGCGGTGACGCGAAATGCGGGATCGTGCTCGAAGTAGCGCAAGCCCGAGAACGCCTCGCGCTCCTCGGGCTCGATGGGCGTCTGCGGATGGTCGCGAAACAGCTGGTCGCGTCCCAGACGGAATCGCCTCAGCGCGTCCGGTCCAGTTGTCCGGTAGAGGTCGCCGACGCGTCGCCGCCAGTCGACCAGGTCGAGATACGCCTGGGCGTCAGCGTCCGTCAACGGTCTGTTCCGTCGGTGTCAGCTTGTAGCTGGCGTGCGGCGGGAGCTCCGCCAGCGCCTGGTGGACATCGTCGTCGGTCGCGTCGGTGACGATCAGCGTGTAGCGGCGGGCGCGCGGACCGAGAGTCTCCGCCGCGGGCGCCGCCTCCTTCGCCGCGGACGGTGTTGCAACGACGGCGAGGGCCGCGGCGGCGGGTGCCGGCGCAACGGCTGCCCTCGGTGGTCGCGACGCCGCGTCAGCCCGCAGGACGCGCCAGTGGTAGAAGCCGACGCCGGCCGCGACCACGATCACGGCCAGGTAATGACCGAAGTCGAGGTTGTTCGTGTCGTTCAGTCGCGGATGGGCGCTGAAGACCTGCTGCAGAAGAGAGTTGAGCATCCCGACTCCACCGCCGAGGACGGCAAGGATACTGCCGAGAAGGGCGGCCCAGACGTAGAGCTTGCGGCTGAGCGACTGACGGTCGGCGGCCCATGGCGCCGGGCGCCAGTGCGCGACCCACACGCCGGCGCCGACGACCAGCAGCGTGACCCACAAGCTGACCGGGTCTCTCCAATCGTGCGCCTGGACGCCGATGATCGGCGCCTCGAGCTGCTCGGCCAGCGTCCACAGCAAACCGCCCACGCCGATCGCCCACACGACGAGGGAGACCAGCGCCGCCAGGTTCGTGTACAGGCGCCGCACGCCCGCCTGCCGGTCGGCCTCTTGCGTTCCTGCATCCCGCGCCAGGCGGCGGCTGATCAGGAACCAGGCCACTCCCCACACGAGGAGAAACGAGCCGGGCGCTCCCAGGGCTGCCAGCACGTTGGTCCCGGCGCCGCCGGGGTCGCTGACGCCGAGAAGACGCGCCAGGCCGTAGTAGAGGATCTGGCTCGCGCCGAACAGGGCGTACACCATCGCATTGGCCACGGCGATGAATCCCGCGAGGGCGCGCAGCGTCGAGTGGCGGTCGTCCGACAGGTGACGCAAGGCGATCGCCCGCGCGTGGAAGCCCCAGAGGACCGCGCCGGCGATTGTCGGGCCGGCGGCAAACGCGAGGGCCGACACGAAGCCACCGCCGCCGCCTTTGGGAAAGGCAGTTGTAGACGGGCCCACGACCAGCTGCGCCCAGCTTTGCTGGAGCAGCAGTGCGGTGTTGGTCAGCATCATGAGCAGACCGGAAAGCAGCGCGATGTACATGTACCAGCGCCGCAGCGTGGCCGAGGCGCCCTCCTCGCCGACCGCCGCGCGGTCCCTCGCCGCGGTCCAGAAATGGAAGGCGAATATCGCCACCAGGACTAAGGTCGCCCAGCCCAGCTGAGCGGCGGTCAGCCAGCTTCCCTGTTGGTTGTCGAGGACTGGCTGCAGCGCCATGGCGAGCGCGTAGGCGAGTGTTTGGGTCGCCACGAGGGCTGTCACCAGGCAGGCGAAGTACAGGTAGAGGCGGCGCAGCGCCGACGCCCGCTCGAACGGGTCGCGCATCGCGAAGCGGCGGGCAAACCAGAAATGGACCGCCCAGACGGGCGCTGCGACCACGGTCATCGCGGTGAAGATGGCGAGCTGGGCGCGGCTGGAATCGGCGGATGGATCGTTGAAGATGAAAAGCAGGACCGTGGCGCCGAGAAGGGAGAGGCCGGCCGCCAAAAGGCCCAGCGCCGCGGCGCTCACCAGGTACAGGTAGAGCCGCCTCAAAATCACAGGCGCAACCGTACTACCATGCGCGCGTGATCTCTCAAGAACTGCTTGAAATCCTGGCCTGTCCCAAGTGCCACACCAAAGTGGAGTTCAAGGCGCCCGATCAGCTGCGGTGTCCCAGCTGCAAGGTGCTCTATCCGATCGTCGACGGGATTCCCGTGATGCTGATCGAGGAGGCTAAGCCCGAGTCAGAATCGGTCTAGGCGGCGCACTCGTAGTGGCTCGTGTCCTTGACCGATGGGTTCGACTCGGCGTCGCGGATGTCGGGCGCGATCTCATCATCGGTGAGTGCGTAAGCCTGGTTCGGGTCGCTCGCCGAGGTGGCGAACACCATGCCCAGCACGTGGCCCTGCAGGTCGATGAGCGGCCCGCCTGAGTTGCCCGGCCGCACGGTCGCCTGGAGGACGTAGATCTGGCGCGTGATCAAGTTCTGGTTGTAGATGTCGCGGCCTTCGGCCATCACCGCGCCGTCGACCACCGCGGGGACGGTCTTCTCCCCCTGTCCGCCCGGATAACCGATGACCGCGCCTTGCGTGCCGCGCTGCGCGGGGGCGAACGCCATCCCGGGCGCAGTGAAGCCCGGCGCGTAGAGCACCGCCACGTCGCGCTCCGGGTCGAAGTACACGACTTCGGCGCGCAGGGTCGTGCCGTCGACCTTCTGGATCGCGTGTGACGTCGTGCCCGAGACCACGTGCGCGTTGGTGATCACGTAACCGCTGCCGAGGGGAAATCCGCTGCCGGTCACGATGCCGCCGCATCCAAGACTCGAAACCTTGACGACGTTCTGGTCCGCCTGCTTCACGCCAGGGGTGTCGATGGACGCAGGCACCGGTAGGGCGCCTGGCAGCGTCGGCTCGAGGCCGGCGAAGACCGGGGGAAACTGCACACCTGCCAGGACCTGCTCCACGCTTGCGAGAAATGGCGGCGGGCGTGGCGCTATCGAATCCAGCCCATGCAGCACGACCGACTTCTGGATCTGCTGCGCGATCTCGGGGCTTGGCCCGCGCGAGAAGCTGAGACCGAGGAACCAGCACATCAGGAGGACCGCGAACGCGGAAAGGGCGGCGCCCGCTACGGAATCCGTAGAGGTGTGGACGCCGGTGCGCAGGATCCGGCGCCGGATGGGCTCGCCGACCGCAAAGCCGATGCTCGAGCCGAGGCTTCCGCCGATGACCAGCACTAGCACGGCGCCGAGCGGCCGAGCGCTGGCGTTGTTGATTCCGAGGTAGTCGAGCACGATCCGTGCGGAGGCCGCGCCGAGCAGCACGCCGACCAGCAAACCCACGTATTGGGCGAGGGAGAGCCAGAATCCGCGCCGGTATCCGTTGGCGAGCCCGACGACGGTGGCAATCAGGATCAGGATGTCGATGAGGTTGATCAACGGCCTTTGCCTGGTAACACCCTACCGGCACGCAGCGGCCGAAGGTCGTCGGTTGGCGATAATGTTGACCCGTGGTCTTTCTCGCCGGTGAATGGGTTCCCGCCTGGCTCGGGATGAGCGTGGCGTTCCTGGTCGCCGGGCTGGGCGTCGTCGGTCTCGGTTGGTGGGTGATCCGCGGCGACGCGCGGAATCGCGCCGCTGAGGATGCGACGCTGGAGACCGAGTCCGCCGAGCATCACTAGCGACGGCGAAATCGGGGTTCGCTTCAGCCCCTCCGGCGCTGCGCGCCACCTCCCCATAAATGGGGAGGACATTCCGGCGCTGCACGCCAACTCCCCATAAATGGGGAGGACATTCCGGCGCTGCACGCCACCTCCCCATAAATGGGGAGGACATTCCGGCGCTGCACGCCAACTCCCCATAAATGGGGAGGACATTCCGGCGCTGCACGCCAACTCCCCATAAATGGGGAGGACATCTAGACCGGGTTAAGCGTGGGCCGGTAGTGGCTCCGACTCGACCAGCTCGCCTGACTCGCGCAGGTCGCGCACGGGCATGAAGCTGCGAACCGGCGGCACGCGCTCGAAGTTGTAGGGCGGAGGCGGAGAGCTCGTCGCCCATTCCAGCGTGTTGGCCTTCCAGGGATCATCGCCCGCGATCTCACCGTGGGCCCAGCTGCGCACGATGTTGACCAGGAGCAGGGCGACCGAGAAGGCGATCAGGAACGAAGACAGCGTGATGATCAGGTTCGTCGCCGCCCAGGCCTCGTTGGCGTAGGTGGCGATGCGGCGCGGCATCCCCTCGAGGCCGAGCGTGTGCATGATCAGGAACGTGCCGTTGAAGCCGATGAACAGTGTCCAGAAGTTCCACTCGCCGAGCTTGTGTCCAAGCATCCGCCCGGTGATCTTGGGGAACCAGTAGTAGATCCCGGCCATGATCGTGAACACGCTGCCGCCGAACAAGACGTAATGGAGATGAGCCACCACGTAGTAGGACTGGTGCAGCTGCGTGTCCACCGGGACTGAAGCGAGGTAGATGCCGGTCAGACCGCCGATGAGGAACGTTGCTAGAAAGCCGAAGGCGAACTTCATCGGGACGGTGAACTCGACCGAGCCCCACCACGTGGTCGCGATCCAGTTGAAGAACTTGATCCCTGTCGGGACCGCGATGAGCATGGTCATCAACATGAAAAAGCCTTCGACGTACACGTTCATCCCGACCGTGAACATGTGGTGCGCCCAGACGGTCATCGACAGGAACACGATGCCGAAGAGCGCCGCGACCATCGACATGTAGCCGAAGATCGGCTTGCGCGCGAAAACCGGGATGACCTCGGAGATCATTCCGAAGCCGGGCAGAATCATGATGTAGACCTCGGGGTGGCCGAAGAACCAGAACAGGTGCTGGTAGAGCACTGGCCGTCCCGCCGTCGTGAAGAACTGTGTGCCCAGCTGGCGGTCGAACTCGAGCAGGATCATCGCCGCGGCCAGCGGCGCGCCCACCACCAGCAGCAGGATCGAGGTCGAGATCTGGGCCCAGACGAAGAGGGGCAGGCGCGAGAACCTCATCCCGGGCGCGCGCAGGGCGACGATCGTGGTGAGGAAGTTGGTCGAGGCCATGATCCCGCTGATCGCCCAGACGATGATGCTGAGCGCCCAGAAGTCGACGCCGAGGGAGTGGCTGTTGTAGGCCTTCTCTGTCAGCGGCGCGTAGCCAGTCCAACCCGCATTGAGCGCGCCGCCGGTGAAGAAGCCGCTGTAGTACAGGATGATCGACACCGGGACCAGCCAGAAGCCGAGCAGGTTCACGCGCGGGAACGCCATGTCGCGCGCGCCGACCATGATCGGCACCATGTAGTTGGCGATGCCGGTGAGGAAGATCGTGACGAAGAAGAAGATCATCGTCACGCCATGCGCAGAGATCAGCTGGTTGTAGGTCTCGGGGTCGACGACTTTGAGGTTGGGCTGCGAAAGCTGGAGGCGGACGATCAGGGCGAAGATGCCGCCGATCACGAAGCTCAGGACGCCGGTGACCATGTACATGATCCCGATCAGCTTGTGATCGGTCGTGGTCAGCCAGAGGCTGATCGGCTTGAAAAATGTGTCGTCGTAGGCCTTTGGCCTCGGAAGGGCGGTGGTGGCCATCCGCTACCTATCCTACTTAGACGGCGATGGTGAAGCCAACGCCGCCTTTTTCTGGTTCATCCAGCTGTCGAAGTCGCCCTGGTTCATCGCCTGCACGTTGATCTGCATCGTCGCGTGGCCGACTCCACACAGCTCCGCGCACTCGCCGTGCCAGGTCCCCACCTGGTCGATCTTGAGCCACGAGAAGTTGTCATAGCCAGGCACCGCGTCGGTTTTGCCCGAGATCGCCGGCACCCACCACGAGTGGATCACGTCCGTGCCACGGAACCGGAGCTTGACCAACGTATTCGTCGGTACCACGAACGGCGTGACCTCACCGGCAAGCGTGCCCTCCTGGTGAACCACCACGCCGTTCTCGTAGTCATAGTCCCAACCGAACTGGTGGCCGCTGATGGTCACCTCCATCTGTGCGTTGGTGATCGGCTGGAAGTCCTTGAGCAGGGTGTTGAAGCTGTAGCCGGCGATCCCCAGGACGATGATCAGCGGGATGATCGTCCAGACCACTTCTATCGTGGTGTTGCCGTGCACCTGGGGCGGCACATAGTTCGCGGGCTGGCGGGAGCGGCGGTAACGGAGGACGACCCAGAGCAGCGCCGCCTCGACCCCGATGAAGATGATTATTGCGGGAACCGAGATCCAGAGGTACGTGGTGAAGATGTCCTGCCCGTTCGGCGAGACGGGGTTGGGGAAGATGGGGTGGAGGCCGCCGAGTTCGCAGGCTCCGAGCACGAAGGGGAACGCCGCGATGCCGACTGCGGCAACGAGCGCGCGCACGACGCGGGTCACGAGCGAAGTATATAAGCGGCCGGATTGGCGACCGGGTGCCGGCTGCGGCGACCGGATAGAATCCAGAAGCGACTGTGGCCGCAGCCCATAAGCCTCGTTACGTCGACGTGTCCAATCCGAGCCTGTCCGTGGACTGCCCCCGTTGCGGCCTCCGGACGGCCCGTTTCGTGGACCACTGCCGGAACTGCGGCTACAAGCTCTGGCCGTCGAGCGTGATGGCGTCCGCGGCCTTCAAGGCCTGGCGCGATGCAGACCCCGCGCGTGCGAACGCGTCACGGTTCGACATGGAGCTGCCGCCCGAACCGGTCGACGTCACGATCGACTACGCGGCGCGCGCGCATGAGCTCGGGATCCACCTGTTCCCCAACAGCAACTTCCCGTTCATCATCTGCGTCGGCGCGCTGTTCCTCGGCCTCGCCGCGATTCCGTTCTCGGCCACGGCGCGCATCGTGCTTGCCGTGATCGGCGGCGTGATCTTCCTCTACGGAGTCGTAGGTTGGGTGCTGGTGGAAGACGTGCGGATGTTTCCCGCCGACGGACCCCAGACGCACGGTGAGGGGCATAGCTGATGGCGGTCGCCTCGATGCAGCGGGAGCCGACCCCTCAGTACCCGGCGATCAAGCCCGGCATGATGGGCATGTACATCTTCCTGGCCTCCGAGGTGATGTTCTTCGGAAGCCTGTTCGCGATGTACTTCTACCTCTTCGGGTCTGCCGGCCAGTGGCCGCCAAAGGCGCCGAGCGCCTCGCCCGAGTACTACGTCAGCTGGTTGGGCATTCCCGCCATCAACACGGTGCTGCTCCTTTCGAGTGGTGTGACCTGTCACTTCGCCCTGGATGGCCTTGCGCACGACAACCGGCGCCGATTCTTCATGCTCCAGATCACGACCATCGTCCTTGGACTCGCATTCGAGCTCGGCCAGCTGTACGAGTTCATCAACGCCTTCCATCGCGGCCTGAACCTGACCGCGAACACGTTCGCCAGCGCCTTTTTCACGATGACCGGCTTCCACGGCGCACACGTGCTGGGCGGACTCGTCCTTCTGACCCTCATCCTCTATCGCGCGTCGCGCGGACAGTTCGATTCGCGCAACCACGTCGGTCCAGCGGCGGTGACCCTGTACTGGCACTTCGTCGACGTGGTGTGGATCTTCCTTTTCATCATTCTTTATGTGGGGATCACCGCGGGGAGATGAGAGCATTCGCGGTCGGGCTTGTCGCCGTAGCCCTGCTTGCCGGATGCGGCGGGAGCAGCGGCGGGGGCCAGCCGGCGGGTTCGATCCAGGTGACGATGACGGAGTTCAAGTTCGATCCCGGGACGATCAACGCCCCGCACGGCAAGATCATCTTCTGGCTCGTCAATTCGGGGAGCACGCAGCACGACCTGGCGATTCGCGACAGCTCGAACAACCGCATCGCGACGAGCGAGCTGATATCGGCAGGCGACTCGAAGGAGTTCGACGTCAACGACATCCCCGCCGGGACCTACGTGATCTTCTGCACCCAGCCGGGCCATGAAGGGTCCGGCATGAAGGGGACGCTGACCGTCACCTAAAAAACGGGGTCGGTTCAGCCCTCGTCGGCATGAACTACGGGCGGGAAACGATCTGCTGCACCGACCACGTGTTGCCGTCAGGGTCGCTGAAGTAAATGAACCATCCCCACGGCTGCTTGTCGACTGCGCTGGTCTCGACTCCGCGGCCGGCAAGCTCCTGGCGAAGTGCCTCGACGTCACCGACCACAACCTGCAGCCCTTTCTGAGAGCCAGGTGCCATCTCGGTGATGCCGGTTCCGATCACGATCGAGCACGCGGATCCAGGCGGAGTGAGCTGCACGAAACGCAGCTGCTGCGTCACCTGATGATCGTGGTCGAGATGGAATCCCACCTGGTCGACATAGAAAGCCTTGGCCCGGTCGACGTCGGCAACAGGAACAGGGACGAGCTCGAGCTTCATGTCCACACGCCCCAGTCTAAATCGCGTCTCCATCCCGACATCTGTGCAGAAATGGCGGAATCCGGAGTCCGGGATTCGACAATCTGCGCCCGAATGGCGGAACGACGAACGGTGGTGGGCCGACTCACCCTATATGCGCTGCTAGCCGGCCGTCGAGGTAGCTCTGCGCTTTGTCCCAGGCTATCTGGGCGACCTTCCGCCCGGCGCGCCGGCCATCCAGGTCTCCCTGCTCGAAGTGGATGCCGCCGTAACGTCGTGAAATGCCGGCCTGGTCCGCCGCCTGGCTGAAGGTCGCCCAGCTCAGGGTCAGGTCATGTGCGGGAACAACTCCCGGCTCAGTCCTCGAGCTCCCCGCTGGCAGAGTAACCGAGGCACCGAACCGGTCGCTTTTCGTAAACAGTCTCAGGATCTCGGCGCCCGCGGCGCTGAAGGTGCTGTGCCCCGAACTGTATTCAGGAAACGGCGGCGTTGGAAAAGTTGTTGGTTGGTAGGGGAACCAGTCCTCGCCCGCGATCACACGAGTCCCGCGATAGGGGCCCGCCCACGCGAGCACTTGCTGTCCCTCGAACAAATAGCGGAGCGCGGTGATCGGGCGGACGGACGCAAACGCACGCTTGCCGTCCCAGCAGCAGATGCTTGCGTCGAAGATCGCGTTCGTGAGAGCGAAGAAGAGCTTGACGTCGGCGTCAACACCGACCTCGCCGGCCCCGTGGTCGTCTCGGCGTGAAACAAACTGACCAAAGAGATTCCAATGCCCAGGCGGCAGCTCTGAATGCGGCCCGTCCGCCCAGTATTCGGCAATCATCTTGTGCTCGTCGGTGAGACCGGCGCTCAGCTCGAGCAAAGCCTCAGCCTGCGCCCGGTAATCGTTAGAGCCGAACCTTGCCGGCCCGGTTGGGGAGCGTAGCTGTGCGCTTGACGTAAGCGCGAATGGAGCCACATGCTGCCATTGGGCACCGACGAAGGGCTGGGTCACCAGTGCTCCAGTCACGTCGACGTAGCGCAGCGGCTGCCACAGGTTCGGGTCATGAACCGTCGCCCGGTCGAATGGGGCCCGGGTGTCCATAGGATCGTTTGGCGACCGGTAGCCCGAATAATCCGAGTACGGCATGCCGGGCACCCCGCCGGGCTCATCGCCAAGCTGGTTGGCACCGTCCCTGTGGCGGTATTGGAGGACGGCCGCGGCGGCAACGTTTCCCACGCCGATTGGCGTAGAGGCATCGGTCGTCGTGTTATCTGGCTCAAGACCCAAGTCGCGCATCAGCGGGTCGAAAGTGCTGGCCTTTTCGGCGGGGAAGAGGTTGATTGCCGCGCGGTAAGCCGCGTAGCTGATCGCAATGTTCTTGTTGGCCAACCCTCGCTCTCGAGGCGGCCGGCGAAGAGTCCCGCCAAGGCGCGTTCCGATGGCGTGGTGGTCATATGCGGCCCAAGCGTCGTACGCGCACGTGTGAACGATGGCGAGGGCGCGTGCAACCATTGGCGGCCCGAGCTTCGAGTGGCGAACGCCCTCGAGCGCGGCATCGTTCCAGAGCAGCACAACGCTTTCGCCTGTTTTCGGCTTGGCTCTTACGCCGACCAGCGAGTCCGCAGCCGACGCAGATAAGGGCACTGGAAAGACAGATGAGGGCCATGGGAAGAGCAGAAGCGCTCCGCCGGCGCCTACGCGCACGAGGAACTCACGGCGCGAAAGCGCGGCCGCCAGGACTCCCCGTCTTATCACCTGTCCCTCATTTGCAGAAATCGGTTATTGAGACGGACGGAGGGTGTGCGATTGGCAACCCTCCGCCCCTATTGCCGCGTGCCCAGCTACTCGTGACAAAGACCGCTGTTTCCTTCTCGGGCGATATTCGTCAAGTTCCGATGCTGATCCGACCGTGTACGACCGTACCGGGAAAGTCCATACCAAGGATCTTGAGATCCTCGTGCCCCACTCCGGGTCCGCCAGCGGCAACCGAAGCCGTGAAGTCCGCTCCAACGGCCATCGGCCCAGCCGGCAATCCAAAAGGATTGTTGTGGGCAAGGGTCACGGTCGCCACTCCTGTGAAACTGGCCGTACCGCCGCCTATCGCCGTGACCTTTGTCACCGTCGCCTCAACAGTCATCAGTCCTGGCATCAGGCACTCGAAGTGCCCGGTCCCGTCGTGAACGGCAAGAGCGAATCGAGTCATGGTGTCCGTCATGCCGCCTCCGGTGATGTTCGGGCCACCTGACGCCGACACCGGGGCGGCGGCCACGGCGAAGAGACTGAGCACCACGCCCAGGCTGAGCGCCCCCCGGAGCGCTACCCGCTGCTTACGTCTATACGCACCGGCTACTCCCATGGCGATCTCTCCTTTTGCAATCGCGGCAAAACGCATCCTTCAGGGCGTGAGCGGCCAGCCCTCGCGGCTAGTCCAACGTCCGATGGCCTCCGTCCTGCGGATCTAGGACGGTGCGCCGAAGGTGAACAGCGAGGCGCCGACCCCTGACTGTTCGAAAGTCTTGCCGTCGACGGTGAGGACGAAGCCCTCCTCTCCGCCAGAGAACCGGCCCGGTCCCGGCAGGTCGCAATAGATTGTCAGGCTGGCCGGAACCCTCACGTTATTCACCGGAATGAGGTCGATGTCCATGACTGCGACGCCGGACGTACCCAATCCAAGCGGGGTGCCCACCGTGGTGAAGCTGTGCAGCCTCTTCGTCTTCCAGACCCCGGTGGCGATGAGAACCGGGACACCTGTACTGACGGTGAAGTGGACGAACGTGCCGCCCCCTGTCGCCTCTGAGGCAGTCATCAGCCCCTCTCCGGCCAGGATCACCCGCTCCGCTCCCATCTTGCTGGCTGCGGTCAACTTGAAGCCGATCCGGTCGCTCGCCAGCGCGGGCGTTGCAAGTAGCTCGCCAAGGGCCGGCAGTGTCGCAAGTGCGGCCGACCCGATCCCAGCCTTCTTGAGAAACTCCCTCCTGCTGGTCCTCGATGTGAGTCTTTGTTTCTCCATTGTTTTCCTCCAGCGACTTGCGTGCGGTTTGCGGCCAACGGCTTAACTTGGACTATCACAGTCTGAGGGTGCAGTCAATGTGTCGAGCGTCCCGCATTTGGCACCAAGTGCTTCCCTCGCTACGCAAGGGCAGAGCCGAATCTGGAGCTACCTGCTCCCGACTGATCGGCTGTCAGCGCCGCCGCATCGCGTTCGGTCAGCGTGGTGGGCCCGGGGTTCCATAACGCGAACCACATTCAGGTCGTCGGGCGAATGATCGACCTCAGGTCGGACGAGGCGATTGTGAGCGGAGTGAGCCATGCTCGGCTGGGCGTCGCCTCCAGTTCATTCGGCTAATTACGCAACCTGAGTTGCTCGCTCGCGGGCGCTTGAAATACCGGCCAAAAGAGCGTATGACGGGACTGCGCTAGCACGCCCGAGTGGCTCAAGACACCAGGGAGGTTTGAAGCCTATGGTGAAATTCGAGATCTCCACGCATATCAATCGACCGCTGGCCGAAGTGTTCAAGTACATGGCGGACCCCACCAAGCTGCCCGAATGGAACTCCATCGTCGAGGAGGCGGTACCTTCGGAAACCCCAGTCAGGATGGGGACCAAGATTCAGACTCGGGCAAGGTTCCTGGGTCGGAAAATTGAGTCGACCGCCGAGGTGACGGAGTACGAGCTCAACAAGCGCTTCGAGCAGAAAAGCGACAAACCATTCCCGCTCAAGATATCCAACTTGTTCGAGGCAGAAGGTGGCGGGACCAAGGTTGTTGCGGTCTTCGATGGCGACCCAAGCGGATTCTTCAAACTCGGCGAGCCGATCCTCGCCAGGATCGCGAAGAATCAATTTCAGGCGCAGTTCGACACGGCGAAAGAACTCCTGGAAGCGCAGGTTCCGGCCCAGA
>Ga0209686_1000438_pt1 | contig 21547 bp, 21 predicted proteins | sample GraSoiAngelo_126_FD_185883 | JGI IMG/M metagenome (GOLD analysis project Ga0209686, IMG submission 185883) | Grasslands soil microbial communities from the Angelo Coastal Reserve, California, USA - 14_0927_09_20cm (SPAdes) (version 2) | ecosystem: Environmental > Terrestrial > Soil > Grasslands ...
CGCCAGACCGCGCAACGGGGGCAGTGATTCGTGAAACGAGGAGTGTGTAACGGGTGGGCGCGGGTCACAATTCCACCCGCCGTCCGGCCACTGCCAGGCAGTTAGGCGTGTGGCCAGCTCGATGACGCGGGGGTCGGCCTGCATGCCCAGGCGGCAACACACGAGGAGGGCATTTCCATCTTTCGAAGCGCACTGGCGATGGCGGCCCGCCACCCGTGGCGTCTTGCGGCGCGGATTGAGGAGCCAGGTCAGAACGCTATCGACCGCACAGAGGATTCGATCGTCGGCCTGGGTAACGCCAAGCTCAACCAGGCTTACCAGCCGCCAATGAGCGCCCTGCCACTTCTTGTAGGGATGGCCAGGATATTCCCGAAACAGGGCCTCGATCCGGGGATCTGCAGTGGCCACGGCACGCCCATCCATAAGCACAATTCTCCCTCCTGCCCGCGGGAAGGGGCAGTGGTCGGTAGCCTCAGCGCTCTTCGCGCACGTAGGGGACCCCCAGCGAGGCCGGGGCGCCGAGCCGTTGCCGGGCCCAGCCGGTTGAGACCAGCACGAGTACCACGATCGTCATCAAATACGGCAGGGACGAAAAGACTTCGGGCGGCAGATGCACCTGGCGTGTCTGCAGGGTAAAGCCGAGGCTGCTGAAGGCGCCGAACAGGTAGGCGCCGACCAGTGCCAGCTCGGGTCGCCAGAAGGCAAAGATGACGAGCGCGATCGCGATCCAGCCGGCCCCCGAGGTCATCCCGTCGAGCCAGCCCGGCGTGATGGCCAGGCTGAAGAAGGCCCCGCCGATCCCAGCCAACGCTCCGCCGAGCATGACGTGAACGTATCGATACACCGTGACGTTGACGCCCATCGCATCCGCGGTCGCCGGCGACTCGCCGACCGCCCGGAGATGCAGGCCCGGCCGTGTCCGATAGAGATAAAACAGCGCCACCGCGACGAGCGCCCATGACAGGTAGGTCAGCGCATTCTGGTGCAACAGGATGGGGCCGATAATCGGCAGGTCTTTGAGTCCCAGGACATCGATGGCCGCGAACTCATGACGGGCGGGCTGCCCACCGAGGCTCGCCACGTGGCCGACATAGGACGAAAGTCCGCTGGCCCCGGCAAAAATCGTGAGTGCCAGGCCGGAGACGATCTGGCTCGCCCGCAAGCTGATGGTCAGGACCGCGTGGATCAGCGACGTTGCCGCCGCCACCAACGCGGCGACGAGGACGGCGACCAGCAGCACCACCCAGCCGGGGCCGCCGATGGTCTGCACCGCCCAGAACCCACTGACCGCCCCCATCAGCATCATGCCTTCGACGCCAAGATTGAGCACGCCGGAGCGCTCCGCGAGCAGCTCCCCGAGCGCGGCAAAAAGCAGCGGCGTGCCATACGAGATTGCGGAGGCGGCGATCACCACCAGGATGGTGTTGTTCACGCGGCGCCGAATTTTTCGGGCGCCCTCGCCAACGGCGCGGCCCGACGGACAAATCGAATCCGATAATGCACGAGTAACTCCCCGGCCAGCGCGCAGAACAGGATCAAACCCTGGAGCGTGCCGACCAGCCCCGCCGGAAAGGTCGCTCCCTGCAGGCTGAAACCGGCGTTCGAGAGTCCGCCAAGCAGGATGGCGACGATCACCACGGCGAAGGGATTGAGCCGGGCGAGCGCCGCGACGACGATGCCCGCATAGCCGAAGCTCGCTTGCTGCAGGCCGCGTGGATCGAGAACATGCCGAAAATCACCGATCTCGCTCGCGCCGCCGATGCCGGCAAGCGCCCCCGAAAGCGCCATCACGGCCACGATCTTTCGCCGAGTCCGGATGCCGGCGTAGTGGGCCGCCGCCCGCGAGTCGCCGATGACCCTGGCCTCGAAACCAAATCGGGTCCTCGAGTAGATCAGCCACAGTGCGGCGGCGGCGACCATCCCGAGCAGAAAGCCAAACGGGATCGCGATCCCCGCCAGCCCAAGGCTCGGCCAGCTGGCCGAGTCGGACAGGTACTTTCCCTGGGGAAACACTCGAGCGGTGAATGTGGAGAGATCCCGCCAGTAGGAGTGGCTGTCGAAGATCAGGTAGGTCATGAGCAGGCCGGCGACGTAGTTGAGCATCAGGGAGGTGATGATCTCGTTGGTCCGGGTGTAGGCGCGCAGTACGCCCGGAATCGCAGCCCACGCGGCGCCTGTGACGATGCCCGCAATCACCATGGCCGGGATGATCAAGACCGGCGACTGGTCGTGGAGCGCGATTCCGATGCCTGACGCCCCGACCGCGCCGAGATACAGCTGACCCTCGGCGCCGATGTTCCAGGTCTGCATGCGGAACGCCGCGGCGGCGGCCAGGCCGGTCAGCAACAACGGGGTTGCCGTCACAAAGGTCGCGCTCATCGCTCCTTCGGCAAGAAAGCCGCGGTCCAGCAGTCGCGCCCAGGTTCCGATCGGATCGTGTCCGGTCAGCGCCAGGATGATCCCGGACAGGAACGCGGCCGCCAGCAGCGACCCCGCCGGCACGGCCACCACCAGCCAGCGGGCCTCGGTCAAGCGCCGCTCGATCCGGATCATGCCGCTCCGGCCATCATCAGACCGAGCTCCTCGACGTGGGCGTCTTGTCGCTCGACCACGCCGCGGATCCGGCCGTCATAGAGGACGGCGATGCGGTCGGCCAGCGCCAGGATCTCATCGAGGTCTTCGCTGATCAGCAGGATGCCGACGCCCCGGCCGGCCGTCTCCAGCAGCAGGCCGCGCACGATGTCGGTGGCCCCCACGTCGAGGCCGCTGGTCGGCGAGCTGGCGACGAGCAAAAGCGGGCGGCTGGAGAGCTCGCGGGCGAGCAGCACCTTCTGGATATTGCCCCCCGAGAGCTGCCGCGCCGGGACCTGGGGAGAGGAGGCGCCGATGCTGAATCGCTGCATGAGGTCTACGGCGTTCGTTCGAATCCTTCCCGGGTGCAAGAGGCCCTGGGTCGAGATCGGCGGCCGGCGGAAAGCTTTCAGCACCAGGTTCTCGGCGACGCTGAGCGACGGCGCGACCCCGGTGCCCAGGCGGTCATCCGGGATGTAAGCCACGCCGCGCCGGATGGCTTCCAGAGGATCGCCGCCCCGGATCTGCCGTCCTGTCACGATGACGCTCCCGGCGGTCCGGCGTCGAAGACCGGTGATCACCTCGGCGAGCTCGCGCTGCCCATTGCCGGCGACGCCGGCGACCCCGACGATCTCGCCCGCGTGGACCTGCAGGTTGATGTCGTGCAGCGCCGGCGTTCCGAGCTCGCCATTCGCGCTGACCCGACGCAGCTCCAGGGCGACCTGTCGCTCCGCCTGTGCCGGGCCTTCCTTCTTCTTGGTGAAGACCACTTCCCGCCCGACCATCATTCGCGCCAGCTCGCGTGTGTTCGTGTTCCCGGTCATCACAGTCCCGATCACCTTTCCGCGCCTGAGGACCGTGACACGATTCGAAACCGCCATGACCTCTTCGAGCTTGTGCGAGATAAAGATGATGGTGCGCTGCTCGGCGGCTATCAATCGCAAGGTCTGGAAGAGCTGCTCGGCTTCCTGTGGCGTCAGCTGTGACGTCGGCTCGTCAAGGATGAGGATGCGGGCCCCCCGGTAGAGGACTTTCAGAATCTCCACGCGTTGTTGCTCGCCGACCGAGAGTTGCCAGATGCGGGCGCGTGGGTTGACGGGCATCCGGTAACGGCGCGAGAGATCGGCGATCCGACCCTCGACAACGCGTGGTTCCAGTAACAGTCCACGGTCGGCGGCGTCGCGATGCCCGAGCACAAGGTTCTCGGCGACCGTGAAGGAGGCTGCCAGCCGGAAATGCTGGTGGACCATCCCGACGCCGGCTTCGATCGCGTCGCGCGGCGCCGGGAAGCTCACGGGTTTGCCGTGAAGAAGGATCTCGCCCTCATCCGGGCGGTAGAGGCCAGTCAGAATATTCGACAGGGTCGATTTTCCCGCGCCGTTCTCCCCCAGCAGGGCGTGGATTTCACCGCGCAGGACTTCGAAGTCGATGCCATCGTTGGCGAGGACGCCGGGGAACCGCTTGGTGATTCCCCGCATCGTCACTGCTGGAGGTTTGTCAGCCTCCACGCCACCCTCCCCCAGAGGGGGAGGGGTTTTCATCGGGCCATGTCAGCCGCCTTTCGGGCTGCCGATTACCCCTTGCACGAACCAGTCCATGGCATAGAGCTCATCCACGGTCAGCTTCTTTCCCGCCGGGACGTGGACCGCTCCCGATTGGTCCTTGAGCGGCCCAGTGAATTCGTAGAAGCTGCCGTTCTTGAGCGCGTCCATCTTGTTGGTGATCTGCGTTTGGACCGACGCCGGCACCGATTTGCCGAAGATGCTGCCGTAGTAGTTGTCAGACTTCCAGGTGCCGTCCTTTACCGCTTTGACCTGCCTGGTGTAGTACGGACCCCAGTGATAGACGGTGCCGGTAAGCCAGACGTCGGGCGCATAGGATGACTGGTCCGAGTCGTATCCGCTCCACGGAATGCCCTTGGCTTTTGCCGCGTCACCCGTTGCCGGACTATCCTGCCCCTGGCCGATGGCGTCCACGCCCCTCCCCAGCAGGCTCTCGGCCGCCTGCTTCTCCTTGGTCGGGTCAAACCATGTGTTGGTCCATACCACCTGGACGGTCGCGCCGGGGTGGGTCACCTGCGCCCCGAGGCTGATGGCGTTGATCTCGCGAATCACCTCGGGGATCGGGAAGGGCGCGACAAAGCCGATCTTGCCCTTCTTGCTGGCGGCGCCGAGCGCCATGCCGGTCAGGTAATCCGCGTCCTCGGCCGCACCAAAGTACTCACCCATGTTGCTGGCGGTCTTGGTCCCGGTCGCCTGCTCGAACTTGATGTCGGGGTGCTTTTGGGCTTCGGTGTACATCGCGTCCTGGAAGCCGAAGGACGTCCCGAAGATGATCTTGTTGCCATCGCGGATCAGATCTTCGACGACCTGGGCGACCTGGGGACCTTCCGGAACGTTTTCTTTGAACGTGGTCTGCACCGCGCTGCCGAGCTGCTGCTCGACATACTTGCGGCCCTCGTCATGAGCCTGGGTCCAGCCGTGATCCGCCGTAGGTCCCACGTAAATCCAGGCCGCCTTGATCGTCGAGCTGCTGCTGCCGGTTCCCGCGGGGCTATTCCCGCCGCCGCACGCGCCGACGCCCAGCGCAGCCAGCATGGTCAAGGCGATGTGAACGGATTTCTTCATGTGCTCCTCTCCCTGCCGTAAACCCCCTGTTCCAATGGAGAATTCTATCGTCTGCGCCCGGCTGTGACCGCCGCCGCGTTTAGAGCCGGATTGCCGTTCGAAGCAGGGCCTTCAGCCGATCCGGCTGACGCCGATAGCGTTCCCACTCGGATGGCAGCTTCGTCGACTTTTCCACGATGGCCCAGAGGACCGAGTTGACGGGAGTCGGCACGTCATACCGACGGCCGGCATCGACCACCGCCCCGTTCAGGAAGGCCGCCTCCGTTTTGCCCTTGGCGCGGCTCAGGTCCCACCACAACGATGGCATTTTGTTGCCCCGGGCACCGCCCAGCCGGGGGTCGAGCAGCATCTGCGCCAACAGCGGCGGGAGGTTCATGGCGCGCCGCAGGCTGGGCGCGGGGAGGCCAGGAAGCGCGACCACGGAAAGCCGCATTCGATTCATGACAGTGATGGCCTCTAAGAACGCGGCCCGCTCGTAGCGGAAGAGCTCGCTGTCGGCAAAGACATGGCTGGGCGGCAGGTCCAGGATCGCGCTCTGCGCGTTCCCGATGATATTGAACAGCAGCTTCGACCACTTCATGGCGCGGAAGTCCGCGTACCGGCGGGCCTTCAGTCCGGCGTCTCCGAGCTTGCGGACGAGCGGCGCCACATTGACCTCCGGCGAAACCGGAGCCAGCGCCACACCGCCGCGCCGCGAGTGCAACTGGATGGTGCCGGGCTCATCGAGGCTGACGGGAACGGTCAAGCTGCCGGCGACCAGCGCCTGCTCGGGGAGCGCCAGGCTAATGGCTTCCTCGTTGCCCACGCCGTTCTGGAAACTTCCCAGGATGGTGCCTGGACGGAGCGCCGGCTGCAGCTGGTCGATCGCGTCCAGCGTGTCATAGCCCTTGACGGTGAGGAATACGTAGTCGAAGGGTCCGCCAGCTTCCGCGATGCTTGGCCGCGCGGCCAGTACCGACTGGTTGCTCACCTTGCCGGCCACGACCATGCGCACCCCATCGCGGGTAACCGCCTCGACATGGGGTGGCCGGCCGATCAGTGTCACCTCGCTGCCGGCTTGCGCCAGCCTGGCGCCGAGCAGCGAGCCGACTGCCCCGGCGCCAAAGAACAGAAATCGTAACGGCGGCGCGGGCGCCGGTCGCTGCGGCATTAGTGGGCGGTAATCTTCAGCTCTCGGCCGGTGGCGAGCCGGCCGATGTTGCTCCGATGCCGGTAGAGCACCAGCCCGACCAGAGCGACACCGAGGACGATCACGGGCCACCCCACGGGGCGCCAGGCCTGCCAGCCAACGAGGTGAAGCGCGATCAAGCTGAGAAAGCCGACCGCGACGGCGATCAGCGACGAGAGCGACGCCACCCGGGTGAGACGGATGACCAGGAACCAGCTCACCAGGGCCAGGACCAGCGCTACCGGGGCGAGCGCCAACAGGACGCCGCCCGAGGTCGCCACGCCCTTGCCGCCGCGGAAGCCCAGATAAAGCGGCCAGGTGTGGCCCACCACGGCGGCGAGGCCGATGACGGCCAGCGCGAATTCTTGATCGGCGAGGCCGAGGGCGATGCCCAGCATGACGGGGATGAAGCCCTTCAGGCCGTCGGCGACGAGGGTGGCGGCAAAGGCGCCCGGCCCGCCGGCGCGGAACACGTTGGCGGCCCCGATGTTGCCACTGCCGAGCTTGCGTACATCCTGGTTGCGGTAGACCTTCATTACCAGCCAGCCAGAGGGAACGGAACCGAGCAAGTAGGCCACGGCCGCCAGCGCGAGCACTTTGAGCATGGAAGGGTCCTCGAGGACGCCTCAACTATAGAGCGATGGCTTTACGGTTGTCACTCAAAGCCGGTATCACCTTCTCGCCGGCTTCCGGCCGGCGACTGCTACCTGCGGGGCAACTCGAGGGTGAACTCGCTACCGGCCCCCGGCCGGCTGTCGACGAGGACCCGCCCGCCGTGGGCTTTGGCGACCTCCTGCACGATGTAAAGGCCGATGCCGAGGCCGACGAGGTGACCGGTCGCCTCGGTCTCGATGCGGGCAAAGCGCTTGAAGAGCCGGCCCTGATGCTGGGGGTCGATCCCGAGGCCGTCATCAAGGACGCTGATCGTCCAGCTGGCGCCGGACCCGGCGAGCACGACGTCGATCCGGCCCGTGGGCCCCGGCCGAAATCGGATGGCGTTGTCGAGCAACTCACGAACCGCCAGGTGAAGCCAGTACGAGTTGCCCGTCAAGGGCGCAGCCAGCACATCGAGGCGGAGGTCGATGGCCAGGTCCGCAAACCGACGTTGCTGCTCACTCACCATCGGCTCGATCACGTCGACCAGGTCCAGGTTCTCCTGGGCCATCGCCGGCCCCAGCTCGTCGAGCCGGCCAACCAGGCTCATGTCCATGATCAGGCGGCTCAGCTGCCGGGCCTTTTCGTAGATCCGTGCGCCGGCCAGCTTCTGGTGCTCGAGATTCAGCCCGCCTTGCGCGAGCAGGGAACCGTACCCGAGGATCACGCTCAGCGGCGTGCGCAGCTCGTGCGCGGCCACGTTCAGGAACTCCGTCTTGGTCGTGCTCGTCTCGCGCAAGCGGGCCACGTCTACATCCAGCGGCGCGGCGGGCTGGGCGACCATGCCGGTCAGCAGGTGCTCCACGGAGCGACCCTCGCCCTTGAGCGGCCGAATGAACCACTCCCAGGTTTGCCCATCGATCACGATCGTGGCGCTATGCGACCGACCCTTAAGCGAGACCGAACGATACGGGCGGGGATCCGACAGCGGGTGCGCCGGCGGCAGCAAGGCCGAAATCGTCAGCCCGGCGGCGTCGGGCCGGTGGAAGACCCCTGCCATCAACTCGTTCAGCGCGAGCACGCGAAGGTCGGTAACCTGCACGACCGCCACCGGGATGGGGGTCGCCTGGAGGAGCTCGATGACCGGCGTGGCGAAGCGTTCCGAGAGTGCCGTTTCGAGCAACTGCGCCAGCGCCTCCGAGCGTCGGTCCAATACGGGTGGCCTCCAAATCGGCTGATAAACTGGTCGCAGGCCGTGCAAGACCCCGACAAACTCAATGATGAAACCACATACCAGCGCTGTTTTGCCTGCGGCCATCGCAACGAATCCGGGCTCAAGCTGACCTTTCGACGCGACGGCGAGCGGATCGTTGCCGACTACACGCCCGCCGAGCGCTACCAGGGCTTTCCGGGTGTCCTCCACGGGGGCATCCTGGCGACGATGCTCGATGAAACGATGGGCCGTACCGGCGCGTTGCGGCAGGAGTGGCTGATAACCGGCAAGCTCGACATCCGCTACCGCAGGCCGGCGCCCATCGATCAGCCCCTTCGGGTTTGGGGGGAGATCGCCCGTGAGCGCAACGGCGCGATCGATGCGGTCGGCGCTGTGGAGCTGATGGACGGAACCGTGCTGGCCGAGGCGCGCGGCATGTTCCTACGTTTGCCCGACAGCCTGACGACCGCGACCGTCGGCCAATACCCGGAGTTCATCAACTACTGGCGAACGTAGCCACGCCGCGTTCTCATCTGTTTGGGCCGGAGCACGACGAGTTCCGCGGTACCGTGCGCGCCTTCATCAACAAGGAGATCGGCCCCCATGTCGACGAGTGGGAGCAGGCCCAGCAGTTTCCACGAGAGCTGTTCCGTCGATGTGGTGGGCTCGACTTGTTGGGCCTCAAATATCCAGAGCGATATGGCGGGACGGACGCCGGCGTGCTCTACGAGGCCGTGCTTTTCGAAGAGCTGGCCCGCTGTGGCTCCGGTGGCGTCGCCGCCGGCATTGGTGCCCACGTCGCCATCGCCACGCCGCCAATCAACGCCTTCGGGGACGATGGCCAGCGTCAACGCTGGCTGGCGCCGGCCATCAAGGGGGAAAAGATCGTGGCCCTGGGCGTGACCGAGCCGTCGGGTGGCTCGGACATCGCGCACGTGCAGAGCCTCGCCCGTCGCGAGGGTGATGCCTACGTCGTCAATGGCAGCAAGACGTTCATCACCAACGGCGTCAATGCCGATCTGGTCGTCATCCTCGTCCGGACCAAGCCGGAGGGTGGCCATCATGGGTTGTCGCTGCTGGTGGCCGAACGGGGGACGCCGGGGTATACGGTCGGGCGCAAGCTGGACAAGCTGGGCTGGCGGGCATCGGACACCGCGGAGCTGGTCTTCCAGGACTGCCGGGTGCCGGTTGCGAACCGTCTTGGGGAGGAAAACGACGGCTTCAAAATGGCCGTCGCGAACTTTCAGTGGGAGCGGCTCTGGATCGCGATCTCGGCGGTGGCGTCGGCGCAGCGGAGCCTGGAGCTGGCCGTCGACTACGCCGGGAACCGAGTGCAATTCGGAAAGACGCTCACCTCAATGCAGGTCATCCGGCACGAGATCGCCGATATGGCGCTGATGATCGAGCAGGCCCGCCAACTCACGTATTACGCCCTCTGGCTGCACTCGCAGAAGTTGCCCTGCACCAAGGAGGTTTCGATGGCGAAGATCGCGGCCACCGAGGCGGATGTCAGGGTCGCCGACCGAGCGCTGCAGATTCACGGCGGCTACGGCTACATGATGGAGTACCCGATCCAGCGTGCCTGGCGCGATGCACGGCTGGGACCGATTGGCGCGGGGACCAACGAGATCATGCGGGAAATCATCGCCAAAGAACTCGACCTCTAACATGCGGTGCGCGCCGCCCAGTGTCCCTGCCTGCTTAAGGGCACGGAATGCTGGCTAGACTCATACCGTGCCGTTTGAATTGACGCTACCGTTCAGCGCGATCGTGGGTCAGGAGCCAATGAAGAAGGCGCTCCTGCTCAACGCCGTCGACCCGGCGATTGGCGGTGTGCTGATCCGTGGCGATCGGGGCACGGCGAAGTCGTCGGCGGTGCGCGCCGTGGCGCGGCTGCTGCCGGACTACGAGGCGGTCGACGGCTGCCCGTACCGGTGCGACCCGGCGATCCCCTCCCGCTACTGCGACGAGTGCCGCCGGCGGGGGACCGCGGGATTGCCGGTGGTCCGGCTGCCGATGCGGATCGTGGAACTGCCGATCAACGCGTCGGAAGACCGGCTGGTCGGCTCGATCGACATCGAAGCGGCGGTCAGGGCGGGGACCCGGCGCTTCCAACCGGGCGTGCTGGCCGAGGCCAACCGCAACCTTCTATATGTGGACGAGGTCAACCTGCTCGACGATCACCTCGTCGACGTCCTCCTGGACGCCGCCGCCATGGGGATCAATGTGGTCGAGCGGGAGGGCATGTCGGTCACACATCCGGCGCATTTCATCCTGGTCGGGACGATGAATCCGGAGGAAGGTGAGCTTCGTCCCCAGCTGCTCGATCGGTTTGGCCTTTGCGTCGAGGTCACCACCCCGACCGATATCGATCAACGGCTCCGCGTCATGCAGCTCGAGCGCGAATTCATCGACGATCCACAGGCGGTGCACCGGGCCTTCACGTCTCAGGAGACCGAGCTTCGGGGCCGGCTGCAAGCGGCGACGGCGCGCCTCGATCGCGTGCAGCTTTCCGATGCGATCCGGGCGCTGATCGCCCGGCTCTGCCTGGACGGGTCGGTCGCCGGCCACCGAGCTGACCTGGTGGTAGCCCGCACCGCCCGAGCCATCTGCGCGCTTCGTGGCGCAGCGATGGTCGAGCTGGCCGATGTGCTCGAGGCACTCGAGCTGGCCATGGCGCACCGTCGCCGTGAGCCGGTGACGGAAAAGCCGGAGCAGGCGAAGGAGCTGGCCTCCCGGGCGGCGGAGCAGCTGGCCCAGATCCAGGCGACCACGGCCACCGAAACCGCGCAGGCCGCGCGGGGCGAGGCCACCCAGCAGGAAGGCGCCTCGGGTGGCGACTCGAATGAAGGCTGGACGACGGCCGAGGCGCGCGAGTCGCCCAGCACGGAAGCGGTCGAGGTTGAGCCGGACACCGTGATCCAACTGCGCACGTTCGCGGTCAAGAAGCTCGACCTTCCGCGCGAGCGCCAGGCCCGTCGGGCGGCGGGCAAACGCACCTCGACGAAAAGCGAAACAAAACGCGGGCGCTACGTGCGCAGCTCGCAGACGGAGAAGGTCACGGACGTGGCCTTCGATGCCACGGTCCGGGCTGCCGCCCCGCATCAGCTGCGCCGCCGGCAGGCCACACCCGATGCGCCGAATCAGCTGCAGCTCGAGAGCCAGGATCTTCGCCAAAAGGTCCGCGAGCGCAAGACCGGCAACCTGATCGTATTCGTGGTGGACGCCTCCGCATCGATGGATGCGGAGCAGCGAATGCTGGCCACCAAAGGCGCGATCCTCTCGCTGCTACGGCATGCCTACGTGCGTCGCGACAAGGTTGCCCTCGTCGCCTTCAGCGGACGTAACGCTCGCGTGGTGCTCCGGCCAACCTCCAGCGTCGACCTGGCAGAGCGCCGCCTGGAACGCCTCAACATCGGTGGCACCACACCGCTGACCCACGGCCTGATGACCGCCTTGAAATTGATCAAGACCGAGCGACTGCGCGATCCACGGGTCTATCCGTTACTGGTCTTGATCAGTGATGGCCGCGGCAACATCAGTCTCTTCGGTGAAGAGCCGCTGCTCGAGGCACAGCGTACCGCAGGCCAGATCAAGCAGGAAGGCATCCGGGCCATGGTGATCGATTCGACGCGCGACTTCAGCAGCCAGCCCGGGTATCCGCGAAACCGGGTGACCAGTCTCTACGGCGCCTACGCCTTCAACGTCTGCGGTGACCTCGCGGAACGACTGGGTGGTCGCTACTATGGCCTCTTCGACCTGTCGCAGAGTGCGATCGTCGACAGCGTCCAGCGTGAGATGCTAAGGACGGGTTCGGCCTAATGGAGCGGTTTGTTTATCCCTTCAGCGCAATTGTCGGGCAGGACAAGATGAAGCTCGCGCTCATCTTGAACGCCATCCATCCGGCGATTGGCGGGGTACTGATCCGTGGCGAGAAGGGCACCGGAAAGTCGACGGCGGTGCGCGCGCTCGCTCGGCTGCTTCCGGAGCTCGCGGTCGTCGCCGACTGTTTGTACCGATGTGATCCAGACGCCCCCGAGGCCCTCTGCTCGGATTGCCAGGACCGGCCGGCGGATGCGTGTGGTTGAGCTGCCGATCAACGCGTCGGAAGATCGGGTGGTGGGCGCGATCGACATCGAGGCCGCCATCAAAAGCGGCGAGCGGCGCTTCGAGCCGGGCGTGCTGGCAGAAGCGAATCGCAACATCCTGTACGTCGACGAGGTCAACCTGCTCGATGACCACCTGGTCGACGTCTTGCTGGACGCCGCCGCGATGGGGGTCAACGTGGTCGAACGCGAGGGCATCTCGATCTGGCACCCGGCGCGCTTCATCCTGGTGGGCACCATGAACCCTGAGGAAGGCGACCTGCGGCCACAGCTGCTGGATCGATTCGGGCTGACGGTGGACGTGGAGGGCATCAAGGACATCGGCCAGCGGGTGCAGATCGTCGAACGCCGGGAAGAATGGGAGTCCGACCCCGCATCGTTCAGCCAGCGGTTCGCCGAGCAGGATGCCGAGATCGGGACCCGGATCGCGGAGGCGATCGTGCGCTTCCCGCATGTCGTGATGCCGGCGGGAATCCTGAGGGCGCTGGCAGAGTTGAACGTCAGCCTCCAGGTTGACGGCCATCGGGCCGACCTGGTCGGACGCAAGGCGTCCCAGGCGCTGGCCGCCTACCGTGGCGTCCCGGAGGTCGGCGTTCCCGAGGTCAACGAGGTGGCGGATATGGTCCTGGCGCACCGGGTCAAGGCAGGAGGCCGGCGGGAGCTCGGTAGCGTCACCCAGAGCCTTCCCAGCGCCTCCCGGGCCTCGCGAAGCAGCTAGAGGCCCCACCCTGATCCTCCTCCAGGAGTGGGAGGGAGCGATTGGCTGGACTTGATATTAGGACACTCACGTGATACGGTAGGACTACGCTAATCATCCGATCACGGAGGTAGCTGATGATCAAGGAGCCCAGCGTCGAGCGCGAAGAGATCGGCGGTCGCGAACCGATGGGCGATCCGGCGGAGACCGACCCGCAGACCACGCGTGAAGGCGGCGTCGAGGAGACGCCCGACGACACGACCGAAGGGATTCCGCAAGAGCGCCCCAATAAGTAACCGACCGGACCAAAGGGCCGGCTCATTCGAGCCGGTCCTTTCTTTATGCCGATAAACTCCGTCGGGTGTCCACCCCGACCAGGCTGACCCGCGCGATCTCGGTGATCGCGCACGTCGACCACGGAAAGACGACGCTGTCCGATCGCCTCCTCGAATTCACAGGGACGGTTGCGCCGCGAGACATGGTCGAGCAGGTGCTCGACCAGCTGGACCTCGAACGGGAGCGCGGCATCACCATCAAGGCCCAGGCTGTCCGGATGCTCTACAAGGCCGACGACGGCCAGACCTACCAGATCAACCTGATCGATACGCCGGGCCATGTGGACTTCTCGTATGAAGTGTCGCGGGCGCTGGCTGCCTGCGATGGGGCCATCCTGGTGGTCGACGCATCGCAAGGGATCGAGGCGCAGACCCTGGCCAACGTGCACCAGGCGCTCGAGCACAACCTGAAGATCGTGCCGGTCGTCAACAAGATCGACCTCCCGCAGGCGGATCCCGAGCTGGTCCGAGAAGAGATCGAAAAAGTGATCGGCCTGCCGGCGGAATCCGTGATCTTTGCCAGTGCTCGGCAGGGAATTGGTACGAAGGAGATCCTGGAAGCGGTGGTCCGCGAGGTGCCCCCGCCCACCGGCGACCCCGCGGCGCCCCTGCGCGCCCTGATCTTCGATGCAAAGTTCGATGCCTATCGCGGCGTGGTCACCTATGTGCGTGTGCTCGAGGGCACGCTACGCAAGGGCGTCCGCGCCCAGATGATGCAGACTGGAAAATCCTTTGAGGTCGACGAGGTCGGAATCTTTCGGCCCGAGCGCACTCCGGTCGACGACCTGTCCGCGGGTGAGGTCGGCTACCTGATCGCAAACATTCGCAACGTTCGCGACTCCCGGGTGGGCGACACCGTGACCGATGCTGCGCGGCCGGCGTCGGCTCCCCTGCCCGGTTACCGGCATGTCACGCCGATGGTATTCGCCGGGCTTTTCCCGACGGACACCGAGCAGTACCAGCAGCTCAAGGAAGCGCTGGAAAAGCTGCAGCTCAACGATGCCGCTCTCGTATATGAACCGGAAACCTCCGCGGCCCTCGGCTTCGGGTTCCGCTGCGGCTTCCTCGGCCTGCTGCACATGGAGATCGTGCAGGAGCGGCTGGAGCGGGAGTTCAATCTCACGTTGCTCGGTACGGCACCGACCGTCGAATATCGCGTGCGCCTGCGCAACGGCGAAGAAGTGCCGGTCGATAACCCGGATCACCTTCCCAGTCCGTCAGAGATCGAATCGATCAGCGAGCCCATTGTCCTGGCGACCATCGTCGTGCCGAGCGTCTACGTCGGCAACATGATGCAGCTCAGCCAGGAGCGCCGCGGCCAATACCTGAACACGGTCTACGAGCCAGGCGACCGCGTCGTTCTCACCTACCGGATGCCGCTGGCGGAGATCATCCACGACTACTACGACCAGCTGAAGTCGCGAAGTAAGGGGTACGCCTCGCTCGATTACGAGCTGGTTGGCTTCGAGGAGGCCAACCTGGTCAAGCTCGACGTTCTGGTCGGCGGCTCGCCCGTGGATGCGCTCTCGATGATCGTCGATCGGACCAAGGCGCAACAGCAGGGGCGCCGCCTTGCCGAAAAGCTGAAGACCCTGATCCCCCGCCAGCTCTTCGAAGTTCCGATCCAGGCCGCGATTGGTGGCAAGATCGTCGCCCGCGAGACCGTGCCCGCGATGCGCAAAGATGTCACGGCCAAGTGCTACGGCGGCGACGTGACCCGGAAGCGAAAGCTCCTCGAGAAGCAGAAGGAAGGGAAGAAGCGCCTGAAGCGCGTCGGCAACGTCGAGATCCCGCAGGAGGCCTTTATGGCCGTGCTGAGCCTGGACTGATGGAACGCATTCACAGCCTCTACCTGCACGTGCCCTTCTGTACCTGGGTCTGCAAGTACTGCGACTTCAACGCCTACGCCGTGCTCGAGGGACTGATCCCCGCGTACATCGACGCGCTGGCGCGCGAGATCGAAACGGCAGGCGAAGCCTTACCAATTGGTCCGCTCGACACGGTGTTCATCGGTGGCGGCACGCCCAGCCTGCTGACGACCGAGCAAGTCCGACGCCTGATGGACCGGGTGCACCGCATCGGGCTTGCGCCGGGGGCCGAGATCACGCTCGAGGCGAATCCGAGCAATGTCACGAGTGAGCACGTCGATGGCTGGCTCCGGTCGGGTGTCAACCGGCTCAGCGTCGGTGTGCAGGGCCTGCAGCCTGATGCGTTGCGCTTTCTGGAGCGACTGCATTCCGGCAGCGATGCGATCGCGGCACTTCGCACCGCCCGCGCCGGCGGGTTTTCGAATATCAACGCCGACCTGCTCTACGGGGTGCCTGGCGTGAAGCTCGCCGGCTGGCTCGAGACGCTGGAGGCCGTGCTTGCCGCAGGGGTCCAGCACCTGTCGGCCTATGAGCTGACCGTCGAGTCGAAGACACGGCTGGGCCAGGAGGTCCGGACGGGCCTGGTACCCATGCCAGGCGACGATGAGCAGCTTGCCCAGTATTGGGCAGCCGCCGAACGGCTGGAGACCTCAGGGTACGAGCACTATGAGATCTCCAACTGGTCCCTTCCTGGATTCGCATGCCGGCACAACCTGGTCGCCTGGCAGTATCGGCCCTACCTCGGCTGCGGCGCCGGCGCGCATTCGATGTTCCGCCGCTTTGATCGGAGCACGGAGCGGCGGTGGAACATAAAGGGGCCGCAGGCCTACATCAAGCAGGCCTCAGCATCGGGTCATGCGGTCGCCGGCAGTGAGACCCTGTCACCGGAACGCGCTCTGGGTGAGGCCGCGATGATCGGCGTCCGCTTGCTGGACGGCACAACCGCGGCGCGAGGTTTCCCGGTACAGCGAACCCATCTGGTCGAAGCTGGGTTGCTGGCAGAGCACGATGACCTTGTCCGGCTTACGCGACGCGGCATCGAGCTCGCCAACCAGGTTGGAGCCGCCTTCCTCGTTTAGCAACCCGGGGTTGGCGGCTGCATGGTGTATCTGGCCGCGTCCGGCATTCCTCGACGGAACCCGCTAACAATTCCGTAGCTCGGACTCTGCCTAACGCCGCCCGGATTTTTCGAGACGGCGGCGCACGAGAGCCGATATCCGATCAGCTCGTTCGGCGAAAAGCCAGAGACCGATCAGAAGCACGATGATGCCGGCGATGCCGATCACCCAGCTGCCAGCCCAGCCACCAAGCAGGACGACCAGCAAGGCTCCCGGAGCCCATGCGATGCCGGCGATTCGGCGGCGCATGACCCGAGGATCAGAATCCGCGTCCAGCCCTTCGCCGCTGCGCGCCACCGCCAGGTCCTTCGCCAGATCGAACAGTGGAAACGACACAACTACTCTCCAGCTCGAGTTTAGGGCGCCGGCAGCCGCATTGATCCCGAACTCGTCACTGGCCGGTCGCAACACCGCGACTCCCTTGCTAGGATTGGCCGCCGGCCTTGGTTCGGCGCGGCACGTTGAGTCGCGCCATCACGCGCTGGAACAGGTCGTATGGCTGCGCGCCCATAACCAGGTAGCGGTCGGCGATCACATGCGCCGGAATGCCGTCGATCATCAGTTCCTTAGCCTCGGCGCGCTGGGCGTCGAGATAATCTCCGAACCGGTTCGCGGTCACGGCCGCCTCCATAGGGGCGGCATCGACCCCCGCCCGCAGGGCAACCTCGCGTAGCACCGCCAGGTCCGAGATGTCGCGCCCCTCGTCCCAGTAGGCGCGGAACAGCTCGTGGTGCATCTGTTCGAACCGACCCTGTTCCCGGGCGTATTCCGCCGCCTGTAGCGCCGGCCGTGAGTTGATGAGGCGGTCGTGCAAGCGAAGCTGCAGGCCAACCTGTGCGGCGAGCCGGTTGACGCCTTCCTCCGCCCGGGCCCGGTATGCCGGTGGGAGCACCTCGTCGCGTGGCCGGCCTTCCGGCGGGATCTCGGGGTGCAGTTCGAACGGGACCCACTCGATTGCGATGTCGTATTCGCGCGCCAGCTGGTCGACTCCGACCGAGTCGATATAGCAAAAGGGTCAAACGTAGTCCGAATAGATCCGCACCGGCGTCGGCACGACCTGAGATTAGCCGCTAGAATCGGGATTAGCACTCCCCCATGGAGACTGCCAATAATGCTGGAACCTACTCCGCTCGACGAGCGCAAGCAGCAGATTCTGAAAGCCGTGGTCTCCGACTACACGGTAACGGGGATCCCCGTCGGCTCGCAGGTCCTGGCGGCCAAGTATTTCATCGCGCTCTCGTCGGCGACCATCCGAAACGAGCTGGCCGACCTGGTCGGGACCGGCTACCTGCAGCAGCCGCATACCTCGGCCGGGCGGATTCCCACCGACCGCGGCTACCGCTACTTCGTTGATTTCCTGATGGAGCCGGAGGCGGCTACGCCCGGGGTTCGCCGCACCGTAAGGCAGGAGTTCGAGACCGCCCCGCGGAGCGTCGATGGGATCCTGGAGAAGGCGGCGATGGTGTTAGCCCAGGTGACCGAGAATGTGTCGCTCGTTACCGCCCCGGAGATCAGCGAGCAGCGGATCAAGCACATCGACCTCGTCTCCCTGGAGCCGCAGTCGGTGCTCATCATCCTTGTTCTCGAAGGCAACCTCATCAAACAGCAGGTCGTTCACCTCGATCGCGCCACCTCGCAGGACGACCTGAGCCGGATGGCCGCCATGCTGAACCGCAAGGTCAAAGGCCAGACCGCTGAAGAGCTCGCTGCTCGGCTTGCCGAGCTCGGGCCCGACCGTGACGAGCAGCGGCGGATCATCGAACGGGTGGTCGAATCCATCACGACTCACCAGGCGCAGCGGCAGACCGTGGTCTTGCATGACGGTGTGCGCAACCTGCTCCGCCACCCGGAGTTCGTCGAGGTCAGCCGCCTGGAGGAGCTGCTGGAATTGCTCGAGCAGGGCGCCCAGCTGGCCAGCATCCTGCAACAGGTTGCCTTCGAGAAGGACGTGGAGATCGTCATCGGCCGCGAGAACACCAGCAGTGGACTACGCGAATGCAGCCTCGTGCTCACTACCTACAAGATGGCCGACCGGGTCCGGGGCACGATCGGGGTGATCGGTCCGACCCGAATGCATTACGGACAGGTGGTGGCGCGGGTGCGTCTGGTCAGCCAGGCTACCTCCGAGGTGCTGGCTCACTTCGGGAACTGATTCGGGCCGAACGCCAATGGGTAAAAAGCCAAACATGTCACCGAAGCATCAAACTCCCGACCAGCCCGTGCCGGACGCGGAGAAGAGGCACCAGAGCGTCGTCGATACCCGGGCGAGCGCCGCGGACGATCCCCAGCCCGGATCCATGCCGCAACAGGCTGCGGACCCCGAACTGCAAGCCGCGCGTGACGAAGCCGAGGCCACGTTCGCGCGTTACCAGCGGCTGGCTGCAGACTTCGAGAACTACAAGCGGCGCACGCGTCAGGAGCTGGCGGATCGAACCCAATACGCGAACGAGGAGCTGTTGCGTAAGCTCCTTCCCATCCTCGACAACTTTCGGCGCGCCCTCGACCATGCCCCGGAGGGCATCGACCGGAACTGGTTCGAGGGGATCAAGCTGGTGGCGCGGCAGTTCGAAGAAACCCTCCAGGCGCAGGGGCTGACGACCATCCCGGCGGTCGGCGAGATGTTCGACCCCAGCCAGCATGAGGCGATTGCTCGTGAGGAGACCGATGAGCACGAGGAAGGCACCGTCGTCGAAGAGATGCAGCCAGGCTACCGGCTCCACGAAAGGGTGTTGCGGCCGACCCTGGTGAAGGTTGCCCATCCGCGCGCGTTAAAGTCCTAGACCACAGGCATGGCGATCAAGCGGGACTACTACGAGGTACTCGGCGTCGGGCGTAATGCCACCGCCGAAGAACTGAAGCGGGCCTACCGAAAACTCGCGCTCCAGTACCACCCCGACCGCAACAACGGAGATCCCCAGTCCGAGGCGCGCTTCAAGGAGATCAACGAGGCCTACGAGGTTCTCAGCGACTCATCGAAGCGGCAGCGTTATGACACCTTCGGCCACGCCGGAACGCAAGGCATGCCCGGCTTCGATTTCGGCGGCGCCGGCTTTGGTGGCATCAACGACATCTTCGACATGTTCTTTGGAGCGGGCGCCGCCGGCCGAACCCGCACAGGACCTCGTCGCGGGGCTGATCTTCGGCTCGATCTGCGGCTGAGTTTCGAAGAATCCGTCCGCGGGGTTGAGCGCGAGCTGACCATCCCGCGGGCCGAAGCCTGCCAATCATGCCAGGGCACCGGCGCCGAGGCCGGTACCTCGCCGCAGACCTGTCCGCAGTGCCGAGGCTCGGGTCAGGTGCGACGTGCGACCCAGTCCATCTTCGGTCAGATCGTCAACGTGGCGAGCTGTCCACGTTGCAACGGCGAGGGCAAGGTGATCGAGCGACCCTGCCGGACTTGCGGCGGCAGTGGCCACCGGCCCGGAGAGAAGAAGGTTCGGGTCAACATTCCAGCCGGGGTCGACAGCGGCTCCCAGATTCGGCTCACAGGCGAGGGTGAGGTCGGTCCCCGTGGTGGCGCGGCGGGCGACCTTTATATCGTGATCCAGGTCAAGCCACACCCAGTGCTGAAGCGAAATGGAACAGACATCGTCTACGAACTGCCGCTCAGCGTGGCGCAGGCGGCGCTGGGCGACACCATCGAGATTCCGACGGTGGACGGGCCGGAGCGGATCGAGATCCCGCCGGGCACGCAGTATGGGAAGCTGCTCCGTATCCACGGGCGGGGGATCCCGCACCTGCGTTCGGGTCGGCGCGGCGACCAGATCGTCTACGTGCGGGTCGTGATCCCGACCAACCTGACTGAGGAACAGAAGCAGGCGCTCCATCAGCTGGGCGGCGTCAGCGGCAAGCCGCAGCACATCGAGAAGGGATTTTTCGACCGCTTCAAGGAGGTCATCGGTTTCGACTAGCGCGCCCGTCGAGCTTCCGTAGACTAAGCCGGTGTCGACGGCGTTGCGCATTCTTCTCGCGATCGCCGCGGCAGGAATCGTGCTGGCGCTGCTGCTGGGTCCGACCTGGCGAGGCAGCTTCTATCAAAGCTGGTTGCGGCCGCGCCTGGTGGCGCTCGGCATTCTCATCGTGGTCATTGCCGCGGGCGATTACCTCTATCGTGTGATCACCGCCGTCAGGAGCCATTGATGGCGCGATCCTTCAGCGTTACGTTCCTCAACAGCGGGACAACGGTCGAGGTGCCCGAGACGGAGGGTGTCCTCGGAGCCGGGCTCCGGGCCGGCCTCGCGCTCGCCTTCGATTGCCGAAAGGGCCGATGCAAAACCTGCATGGTCAGGGTCGACGGCATCATCGACCAATCGGACGCGTGGTTGATCAGCAACGAGGAGCTTGCTGAGGGCTACGCCCTGATCTGCGTCGGCAAGCCACGCAGCGACCTGCGAGTCCATGCCTGATGCGCGCCACCCTTATCGACCTGTTCGTCGTGATCGCGGTGATCTTTGCCATCAGCAGTGGATTTCGTCGTGGCTTCTGGCTGTCGCTGGCGCAGTATGTGGGGCTCGTGCTCGGGGTGGTCGTCGGCGCCGCACTGGCGCCAGTCGTGATGGATGCCCTCAAGCTCAACGATTCGACGGCGCGTTCGCTGGGAGCCGTGATGATCCTGATCGTGCTGGGGACCATCGGCAGCAGCGTCGGCTACTGGGTGGGAGAGCCGATCCGCCTTCGCCTGGTTGCGCGCCCCCAGTCGGGCCGGATCGACAGCGTGGGCGGAGCGGTCTTTTCCACCATCGCCGTCCTGTCGGTGTCATGGTTCCTGGGCCTCAGTCTGGCTCGGGTGCCCAGCCCACAGATCTCGAGCGCCATCCAGCGGTCGGCGATCTTGCGGACCCTCGACGCCATCGCCCCACGACCGCCGGGCTTCCTCGCCAGGGTGTCGGCGATCATTGCGGGCGTCAATTTTCCGGCCGCCTTCTCCGGGCTGGAGCCGGTCAGTCCCTCCGCTCAGCCGTTGCCCAACTCGATCAATACGCCGGGCGTGCAGACGGCCCAGGCCGAGACGCTGAAGGTCCAGGGCTTTGGCTGCGGCGGGATCGTCTTCGGCAGCGGATTCCCAGTCGGTCCCAGCATGGTGCTGACCAACGCCCACGTGGTGGCCGGCACCCAGGGGACCACGGTGCGGAACAATGCGGGTCGGAGCTTGAGTGCACGTGTCGTGCTCTTCGATCCCGAACGCGATGTTGCCATCCTCTACGTACCACGCCTGGCGCTGGCCCCGCTCGGCGAAGCCGGTGCCCGGCC
>Ga0209686_1000442_pt1 | contig 21456 bp, 14 predicted proteins | sample GraSoiAngelo_126_FD_185883 | JGI IMG/M metagenome (GOLD analysis project Ga0209686, IMG submission 185883) | Grasslands soil microbial communities from the Angelo Coastal Reserve, California, USA - 14_0927_09_20cm (SPAdes) (version 2) | ecosystem: Environmental > Terrestrial > Soil > Grasslands ...
CCCGGGGGCGGTGCCGTTCGAGGCGGCGGCGCATCTGGTCTCGCGCGGCATCACCGTCGACGACGACACGGTGCGAACGGCGATGCGCATCGCCTTCGAGGAATTCAAGATCGTGCTCGAGCCGAGCACGCTTTTGCTGCGGGAGGCGCTGGAGATCGTGCCGGCCGGCAGCGACGGGTGTCACAGCGCTCCGGCCACACTGTGCAGCGCGCCGCTCGTGCACCAAGCTTTCCCGCGATTGGTTGACCAAGAGAACGTGACGTGGCTTTCCAACTTTCTCTCTCGCGCCCGGCCATAGGGCATTCCCAGTACGACGGGGTGAGCGCTGGATGCTGCGTCGCCGCAAATCCTGTGGCTACCCTGGGGGATTCACCCCAATCGCGCGATGGGTCGGCTGTCCGAGAGGCGGACCGAGCTAGGTGGGCATGCCCTCCAGGGGTGAACGGAGCGACAGGACGGTAAGGAATGCCGGCAGAACTCGTGACAGCAGCTATTTGAGGGGTATCTCAGACGCGAGATTCAGCTCGACGCGCGCGTCGGACGCTCGGATTACGCTTACGGTCGCGATACACTAAGAGAGGGGGATTAATCGATTCGCTGACGCTCCAAGCGTGTGCACCCCGGAAGCGGGCGGGTCGTGTACAAAAGCAGCAAAACAAGAAGAGATCCACGATGTTCCGGCAAGCCCGTGTCGTCTCGCGAGGACTCGCCTGCGTTCGAGCGATAGCCTTGTTCGTCATGCTGCTGTCGGCCACAGCCGTCGATAGCAAGCCCACTTCGGGCGCGAGTTTCGGCGGGCTGGTGGCGATCGCCGACGGTGAGCCTTTCACGATTATCCGCGGCGCCAACCTCGAGACGGCGACCAAGGGCGTCACGCTCGCTGCCGGGGACATCATCGAGACCGGACCTGGGGCATTCCTCGCGATCGAGATGCCGGGAGGGAGCCTGCTGGGCATTGGGCCGTCCACGCGACTTTATTTGATGCAACGCACCGATACCCCGACGATCGTCGTGCTGTCAGGTTGGGTGAAAGTGGACATCCGCTCGAAGGCGGCTCCCTTACGGGTGTTGGGCCCGAGGATGGGGATTCAGAGCCGGCAGGCGGTGCTGGTGTTGTACACCGATCAACGTGCCGACCAGGTGTTCGATGAGACGGGGCCTGGAACCTTGCTGACCCGTGACGATGCGGCCACCCGTACGGGCAGGGAAACCCAGACCAATCAGTTCTTCGTGCGCGAAGAGCGTTCGGACCCGGTGACGCAACCACGCCCGGCGGCGGACTTTGTCGCGAAGATGCCGATCCCATTCAGGGATCCTCTCCCGGAACATGCCTCCGCAAAGTTGAACAAGAAGGCCTCGCCGCAAGTGGTTCGCGAGGTCAACTATTCCGACGTCGAGAGCTGGATCAACATGCCGCGTGACTGGCGCTGGGGTTTCATCACACGGTTCCGCCGCCGGCTCAACGACCCGGCTTTCTTCGCGGCCATGGATACGCACATGTCGCAACATCCGGAGTGGCACGACATCCTGCATCCACCACCGCCACCCTACGAGGACGTCCCACCCGGTCCGCATGCTCCGCCTCAAACGAGTCAAACAGGCCCCCCCCGATGAAACTGCTCCTCAAAGTCAACATCGTGATGATCGTCGTATTCCTCGTTGGCCTGGCGGCGAGCTACAACGTTGCTGACCGGCTGCTGCAGCAAAACGCGCGCAGCGAGATTCAGGACAACGCCCGCATCATGATGGAGTCGGCGCTGGCGGTACGGCGCTACACCGTGTCGCAGATCAAGCCGCTGCTCGACACTCAGATACGCTACAAGTTCCTGCCGCAGACCGTGCCCTCCTATTCGGCCACTGAGTACTTCAACATCCTGCGCAAGAGCTTTCCGGAATATGCCTACAAGGAAGCGACGCTCAATCCCACCAACCTGCGCGATCGCGCCGTCGACTGGGAGGTGGACGTGGTCAACCATTTTCGCGAGAACGCCGACGCCAAGGAACTGGTGGGGGAGCGCGAGTCGGCCACCGGTAGGACGCTGTATCTGGCCCGCCCGCTGCGAATCCTCGATGAGAAGTGCCTGGAGTGTCATAGCAGCGTGACCGCGGCGCCGCAGACGATGCTGGACCTGTATGGCACGGCGAACGGTTTCGGCTGGCAGCTGAAGGACGTCATCGGCGCGCAGGTGGTGAGCGTGCCTTACGACCTGCCGTTGAAGCGCGCCCAGGAGATCCTGCGCAACTTCGTCTACCTGCTGGTCGGCGTGTTCGTGTTCCTGTTCCTGGCCGTGAACATCGTGCTGGGGGCGATCGTCGTACGCCCAGTCCGCAAGCTGGCCAAGATTGCCGATGAGGTCAGCAAGGGCAACATGGACGCGCCCGAATTCCCGTCCGGCGGGAGCGATGAGATCGGCACCCTGGTCGCCTCCTTCAACCGACTGCGGCGCAGCCTCGTCGAAGCACTGAACATGCTGCAGCAGTAGGGACAGCCGCCTCCCATGGCCATTCCGCGCACCGTTGGCAAGTACGAGATCGTCGATGCCGTCGGTGCCGGTGGCATGGGGACGGTGTATCGCGCCTTCGACCCGACGCTTGAGCGCATGGTGGCGCTCAAGATCGTGCACCTCGATCGTGTCCACGATGTCCCTTTCGAGCAGCTGTGCGTGCGCTTCCGCAACGAAGCGCGCGCCGTGGCGCGGCTCAATCACCCGGCGATCGTCACCATCTTCGACTATGACGACCAGGATCCGGTCGGCGCGTACATCGCCATGGAGTACGTGCAGGGCTGCGCGCTGGATGAGTACGTCAAGCAGCGTCCGGAGCTGCATCTGGAGGATGCCGTCAGTGCAATGCACCAGGTCCTCGGCGGGCTCGCTTATGCTCACGGCAAGGACGTCGTGCACCGGGACATCAAGCCTTCCAACCTCCTGGTCACTCGCGACGGCCTGGTGAAGATCACGGACTTCGGCATCGCGAGGATCGGTCCCAAGACCACCACGCAGACCGGATTGCTCGTCGGCACCCCGCAGTACATGGCGCCCGAGCAGTACATGGGCGGACTGGTCGATCACCGCTGTGACCTTCACGCCGCGGGCGCGGTGCTCTATGAGCTCCTGACCGGCACGCCACCCTTTACCGGCACCTCCGCGGAAGTGATGTACAAGATCTGCAACGAGGTGCCGAAACTGCTGTCGGCTGTAGATTCTTCGATCCCCAAGGCCTTGGATGCCATCGTGGCCAAGGCGTTGGAGAAGATACCGGCGAATCGCTACGCCTCGGCGCAGGAGTTCCAGCAGGCGCTGCGCTCGGGCTGGCAGGCGTTCTCGCCCAAGCCACCGTCTCCGACTCTGTCGCAGAGCGCCCGCGTCATCGCGACCGCCATCCACCGCCAGCCGGTCGCCGCGGCGGCGCCCGGCCCGGCAGCCGCGGCGGCCGCACCGCAGGCGAGTCCCGGACTGCAGGCAGTCGCCGGCGCCGGCCCGCTGGCCGGCGGCCCGCCGCTGCCGCCAAGCCCGCCCGATGCGGCGAAGAGTTCACCGAGATCCCGGCCAGGAGCCGACAGCCACCCGGGATCCCTGGTCGCGTGGTCGCGCGAGCAGTTGGCCGAGATCGAGCGGCAGCTGATTCCGCTCGTCGGGCCGCTGGCGCGGTTCCTGGTGCGGGATGCAGCTGCCACCACCGCCAGCCGCCAGGAGCTCTACCAGCGGCTGGCGAGCCACCTCAGGACGCCGGAAGAGCGGCGTCAGTTTCTGATGACCGGCGAGCGCGCCTGGAGCGGCGCCGCGGGCGACGCGGTTATTTCCGGGCTCTCAGCGGGACGACCGGTGACCCCGGAAGCGACGCAGCGCGTCGGCGAGGTGCTCAAGCGCTACCTGGGTCCGATGGGCCCGATAGTCGCGCGCAAGTGCGCGCAGAGCGCAACCGACGAGGCACATCTCTATGCGCTCCTGGCGGAAAAGGTCGATCCGAGGGAGCGCGCGCGCTTCCTCGCGGAAGCTTCGAAACCCGCGCCCTGATCGCGCTCAACGAGAGCTGCCGCGATCGGTCGCGGCCTGCACCCGGCTCCAACGGTTCGCCGCAGCGTCTCCGCGGCACCCTGCGCAGGCGTCTCGGGTGAGCCTAAAGTCAGCGGACCCACGCGGTATCTATTAAGGGCCTGGTTATGTCGGTCCGAATGCCGCTGTGAGGAGTGCTTTCGATGACTTACGCTCTCGTATTTAGGCGCTATGCTCCTTTCAACTCGTTCGGCGGTGGCTTCGAGGGCGATACGCGCACCGCCCCGAGCACATCGCCGCTAGCGTCCGCCCGCACCATCGACATCACCTACTTTGACCGCACCGGTGCCGGGCGCAGCATCGGCCTTTCGAGCGGCACTACGCATACCATATTCGGCGGCCATGGCATGTCGAAGGTGTCGACGAGGGTCTCAGGTGTGATCGTAGGGGCTACCTCGATCGCATTTTCCGCGGCGTCCGCTGGGGCCAACCCACTTGTGCCGCTTGCCCCGGATATCGACACCTTCGTCGACCTTCGAGTCACTTTCAGCAGCCAGCGGCTAGTGCTTGAGGGCCAGGTCCGAGGAGACACATTTCCGAACGCCGAGGTAATCCTCTACGACGGCAGCAGGCCGGTGCGCGCGGTGATGCTGTTTGATTTTCGGACGGCCGGGGGAAGAAATACCGGGCCGTTTGTGAGGCTCGAGGGAGCCCATGAGTCGACCGTGCTTGGCCGATTTGGACGTCCGATTTCGATCGACGCAGCTGGAAACTTCCTAGCCGCAGCGCCGACGTGTCCCGTGACCACGGGTCACTGAGAGTCCGCCCCGCGTGACAAGACACTCGCAGCCCCTCTCCAGTGTCACCGCTTGTGGCTAGAGGAGTGCAACGATTTTGCCTGATTCAGCTGAAGAACGAGCTGAACCTCAGCGCGCCATACAAGAGTTGCACTTCCCCTCGCGTTCAGCGAGAGCTGCCGCGATCGGTCGCGGCCTGCACTCCGGCTCCCACGGTTCGCCGCAGCGTCTCCGCGGCACCCTGCGCGAGCGTCTCGCTCGCGTGCCGGTAGCCGAGCTCGACGACGCGATCGAAAGCCTGCCAGTCGAGGAGATCGATGCGCTCGAGCGGCGGCTTGAGCACCAGATCCGCCAGTGCGCCCTGCGCGATCGTGGCGGCGGCACTGTTGATCATCCCGCAGCGCAGCAGGATCTGCACGATGTTAACCCGCGGCCGGTCGCGCCGCAGCCACGACCACGGCCGCCACGCCGGCGGCACCTCGCTCATCTCCGTACTGGTATCCAACATGCGATCGGCGCCCGCATCGACCGCAACAATGGCGCCCTCCATTGATTCGCGCATGATGTCGACGGGTAGATTGTTGATGGTGGCGCCATCGACGTGCACTTGCCTTTCGGTGAACACCGGCGGTAACACGCCCGGGATCGACACCGCGGCGCGCAGCCACAGCCAGAGCGTGCCGCGCCGGTGCACCGCAGCCTGTCCGTTGGTGAGGTTGGCCGACGTGCAGAAGAAGGGCAGTGGCAGATCCTCGATGTGCAGGTCGCCGAACTCGGCCCGCAGCAGGCGGCACACCCGGCCGCCCGAGACCAGCGACATCAGGGGAAGTGTGTAGTCCCCGATGGGGTTGCGGGCGACGAACGAGCGGCGCATGCGTTCGAGCACCTCGGCATAGCCCCACCCCGCAGCCCAGCCCGCACCAATGATCGCCCCGATGCTGGTGGCGCCGATGGCATCCACCGGCAGCATCGCCGCCTGCAGCGCGCGCAGCACGCCGATGTGAGCAAAACCGCGCGCGCCTCCGCCCGACAGCACAACCGCCAGCGCGCGACCGGTCAGCAGACGCACGACCCGCGCCAGGTCGTCGGCGTTTCTGACGTGATGGTGACGCCGCACCTGGTGCAGGTCGAGCCAGCGGCGCGCAGTGGCAAGCGACTGCGGCCTTCCGATGAGCACCAGCTCGATGGAGCGCCCGGCCGAGCCGGCGTCCAGGTGCGCCTCGAGCCCGTGCCAGGCCCGCGGCTCACCGTCGCTGCGGGCGAGCAGTAGCACGCAGTCGGCCTGCCTCAGACACAGGCGCGTCCAGTTGGTCTGCAGCGAGTCGGCGATGTAGACCACGAAGTCGTTGGAGCGCTCCAAGCGGTGAAACCAGTGGCTCGTCTGCTCGTGACCCTGGGTGCTCAACACCAGCTCGGTGCGCCCGTGCGCCTTGAGGCAACGCGCGAGCCCGACAGCAAACTTCGCCGCATCGACGTCCTCGCCGCTCGGCACCACCACGAAGGTCTTGGGCGTGGCGCGGGCTTGAGTGCCGGCGTGCTGCAGGCTGTCGAGGCGCTTGATGACCACGTTGGCGATCTGGCGCAGGCTCCCCGGGTTGCGCACCACCAGCTTCTCGAAGGTGGCGACCGGAAGCCGCGCGACCTCGCAGTTGCGCAGAGCCACCACCGTCACGGTGCGGTTCGTTCCAGAGATGACTTCTGCCTCGCCGACGGTCTCACCGGCCGCGACCCTGCCCGAGGGGCGCGAGCCGCCGCCGGCCTGCGGCGCAAACAGACCGAGCGTTCCGTTCACCACGACGTACAGGCCATCGGCCGGCTGACCGGCCTCAAACAGCGTGGCGCCGCCCGGCACCGAGAACCACTCGACTTCGCGTGTGATCTCGGCCAGGACCTCCGAATCGAGGTCCCGCAGCAGCGGCAGCGCCGCGAACAGCGCCGGGAGGTTGTGACGCTCCAGGGCGCTCAGGATCATCGTGTCGGGGCCGGGGCTCATGTCGAGCTTTCCCAATCATCATCCGTTACCGACACGTGAGTTGATGATGACGGATGCAACCGGGTCAAGAGACTTCTAAGCGGCATCCTCTGCGCCGCCGCGAGTCAGCTTTGGCGCCGGTTGAGAGAGAAATCGCAGTCAATGGTGCGTCGCAGCAGGAATTTCCGCTGCCTACGAGCGCGCTTCAAGCGGGTGACGGCGGTGATGGTTCAGGAACTGGTCGGGATGCGAGCTGCGGAACCTGCGACGGCTGACTCCGAACAGTCGATTGATGGCACGTGTGAGTGAGCGCATGAGACTTCTCCGATTGGGTTTGTGCCCCAATGGTTAACGCGACGGGCGGTGCAAAACCGGCTCACGGAGACGGTCAGGGTGCACCTTCTGTCCGGGCAGCGATGGCCATCGCCGCGCTCACCAGCTCCACGAGCCTGCCCCGCTAGTCGTTTTCTAATCAGCGGGACCGCATGCTAGCTGTCGATCACTACGGCCGTGACGTTGTCATCGGTATGTGCCTGGTTGGCAGCGAACACTAGGCGGCGCGCGCACAGTTCCGGGTCTCGCTCGGCCGCCAGGAGCTGTGACAGGATGCGGTCGTCGAGCGCGCGCGTCAGTCCGTCCGAGCACAGGAGGAAGCGATCGCCCGGCTCGACGGCTTCCACCCGCAGGTCGAGCTCCAGGGAATCGGTCCCGCCCACTGCCCGCGTCACAGCCGTGCCGGGTGCGGCAGCGCCCGGCGCGCCTTCACCGTTGCTCTTCTCGGCCGGCGTGTCGGGCGTGAGTTCCTCGATATGATCGGCCGTGAGGCGCTCGAGCGTCTGGTACCGAAGCCGGTAGGCGCGGCTGTCACCGGCCCAGAGGATCGCCGCCCGCCCTTCACGGATGGCGAGGGCCACCACGGTGCTGCAGCTGTGCACAGGATCGAGCGGCCTCTGCGAGGCGCGGTACAGGGTCGCATTGACCTCATCGAGACTGCGGCGCACGTCCTCGATGGTGGCATCGAGCGTCGCGCTCGGCATGAGATTCGCCAGCACATCGCAGGCCATCTGGCTGGCGACCTCACCAGCACTCAGGCCGCCGAGCCCGTCGGCCACTGCCCAGAGCCCGATGCTGGTGCGCTCGAGGAACGCGTCCTGATTGGCGGGACGCCCGCCGCTATCCGTTAACCCCGAGGCGCGCAGCCCGGCTGGGAGGGCCGGCGGCTCCGCCGGGGCCGCGCGCACCACCGTCGTGGTCAGCGACGTCGAGGCCGCGGCGGACACGGTCCGCACGCTTCGCCACAGCCCGCTGTTCCACGAGCCATCCAGGAGCGACACGAAGGAGTCCGCGGACGGCATCCCTCGGATGAGGAGACAGCAGGGCTCGATCGCCGCCGAGCCGTCTGTCCACCAGATGGTGAGCGGCTTGTATTCCACATCCAGCGCGCGCGACAGCATCGCGCCGAACGCCGACATGACCGAGCCCGAGCTACCGGTCGGCACGTGCCACGCCACGTCCCGTCCGTGGCTCGCCTGATCCAGATCATCGCCTTCAAGCGGCTCGGCGGCACTGCGGAGCAACGCCTCCACCGAGGGACCCAGGAGACTGACCTCCTCGTCGAAGTGCTCGAAGTCGAGCGCCTCGGCGGTCAGGCCATCGATGAGCAGCTGCTCAGCCGGCGCGAGCGCCATGCCGGTGATCGAGGCGTAAACAATCGGCGGCAACTGCGGGGGCAGCCGCCACATCAGCGTCAACGGAAAGAAGCGCCCGACCCGGTCGACGCTCGGCGCCATGAGTCCGGCGACCGCGACGCGCCCGCAGGCGCTCGCGGACAGCGCGAAGCGCCACACGGGGCTCGTGAGGTAGGTATCGGCCCACTGGTCGGCGAGCGCGCTGCGGCTTGCGACGATCCCCGCCTGCAGCCAGTCGTCCCACGGCGTCAGGAACTCCGGCGGGACGCGGCGCTGCAGGAAGTCGCCATGACTCGGCAGCTTTCCGTAGATCCCGACCTCGACCGTGTCCGACACGACAATGATCCCAAGCTAGAACCGGCACGAGAAGCGCTGCAGCTCGTTCTTCTCGAGCGGGTTGAAGAGCGACTCGGCGTCGAGCGTGAAGGTGGCCGTGTGACCGCCGACCGTGTAGCTCAGACGATAGCGATAGTGCGCCGCCAGGTCCGCCCGCGGCTGGCCCTGATCGACGAGGCGGAACCAGGCCCACGGCCCCTCATACGCCAAAGTCGGATGACCTCCAGCGCGCTCCTCGAAAAGGATCCCGGCGGTACCGTTGTTGGGACCAGGCCATTTGACAGGTGTTGCGCGAATGGGACCGTGGCGATATTCGACGGATTGTCCGTCGACTTGCAGCTCGACCCGCGTCGCCTCCGAGTCCAGTGTCGCCGGAGCCACGCTGAAGCGGAACTCCGGCGTGTCGGTGCCGGAGCGGAAATAAACCTTGCGGATGGCTTCCACCACCTCGAACCGGTACAACATGCCTTCGGGCCCGGGCGCCGCCCCGGACTCGCTCAGTTTCCAGCGCCACGGACGGGTTCGCGTGTCGGTGCTGTCCGCGAGGTGCTCCTTGAAGAACTTGTCGAACAAGCCGCCATAGCCAAACACGTGACCGAAGTCCGCGATCGGCACATCCTCCTTGCTCGCGGGGTTGAACGGATAGCGCGACCCGACCACGGTCTCGCAATCCCGCAGCACGTCCTGTTGGTAGCGCTCGATGAGGTCCCTCTTGTACTCATGGACACCGGCGCGGTCGACCGCGGTCGCCAGCGAGTCGACCAGGGTTCCCACGGCCGGCGGCAGGGTCTTGGCCTCCTGGCTCAGGGCCTTCACCGCCGTCGGGTCTTTCTTCATGCACTCCTCGGCGGACTTCTCCCCGAGGCCGCCACCGCAACCGCTGACCCCCTTGGCGACCTCCGCGATCTTGTCCAGCACCACATCGATCTTCGCCTGTCCCGGAGCTCCGGCCACCAGGTCGTGGATAGGAGCGAAGTGCTCGGTCACCTGGCTGCCGGGTTTCGGTCCCGCCTTGGCAGTGCCGCCGATCAATTTGTTGATTCGCGACGTGATGGCCTGCTGCGCCTTTTCCATCATGCTGGGGGCAGCGCCATCGTCCGGTTTGACCAGGAAGGTATTCTCGTCGATGGTCTTCAGCAGCCCGCGCAGCGGTGAGCCCTCCTTGCTGGCGAGGGTCATGATCACGTTCTTCATCCGGTCCATCTGGTCCATCGGCGGCAGCTGCAGGTCGTTGATCACCTGGTCCCAGGCCGCGATGTAGTCCCTTTCGTAGAGGTCGAGCACCTGCGTCTCCAGCTGCGGTGTGCGGACGATCGCCGACGCCGTGCTCTCGCCCACCACCCAGCCTTCGCGGGCAAACTGCAGCGCAAGCTCCTTGATGCCGAGGCCGGTCACGCTGACAAAAGTCGCTTTGGTGTAGAGCGCCGGCATGGGCGTGCTCCAGGAGCGGCCGCCCCGGCGTGCCAGCGCCTGGTTGAGGCCAACGCCGGCGGCGTTGTCGAGCCGCAGGGCGCCTTGCGTGTCTCCCGCGTGATCCAACTTCATCTCGCCGTACATGAGCGCGGCGAGCGTGGCGTGTCGGATGGTGCTGCGTGCCTGCTCGACCGCATCGTTGTCGACCGGCGTGGGACGCACTTCGGCGGCGAACAACCGCGCCGAATGCCCCTTCAGGTCCTCAGCCAGCGCCGGATTGGCGGCGTACACCTCGTCCCACTCGTGGTCCGCGACCGCCTTGAGCTCCGCGCCGTCCACCGGCCCCTTGCCAGCCAACATCAGGTACGCCTTGAGGTACTCGTACAGTTTCTCCGGCTCGCGACCATAGGCTTGGAGGCGCTGGCGGAAGAGCGCGGCGAGCCTGGGCAGCAGCAGCCCGTCGAGCAGTCGGTGGTAACTGTCCTCGGCGGCCTGCCCCAGGGAGTTCCCGGCGTACAGTCCCCAGCGCATGCTCCAGGGCGCGCCTTGCGGGTAGCGGTTGGCGACATCGGCCAGGTTGCGCACCTGATCCAGCCCGAGCGCCAAGTGGTCCATCGGTGCAGCGGGCCGCAGTTCCGTGGCATCGACCTTGGCGAGCGCGTCGCGCACCGACTCGAGATAGTCGCTGTTGCCGGAGTAGCTGAGCATGAGCGCGGCGGCGAGGAAGACCGTGATGACCGCTAGTCCCGCATAGGTGACCAGCTGGGCGCCGGCGATCTGCAGCTCGAGACGGCGGTTCACGCCGGCGAGCCCGCTCTCGGGCAGGATGACCTCCTTCAACAAGCGCTCCACGAAGTAGGCCTTGCCGCGGCCGAGCGCCGCATGGGGGACCTCCTGCGACTCGAATGCGAAGGCACGCCCGACCGACCCCAGGAGGCGATCGATCGGCGTGCCCTCCTGGGTGCCGCTCGTCAAGTGCACGCCGCGCAGCAGTGCGCGTCTGTCCATGCGGGTACCGCCGAACACCTCCGTGACGAACTGGTTGAGCACGTCCTTCAACGCCGCGAGCTGCTGCGGGAAGCTGAAGATCCTGGCGCGCCGCCGCGCCTCGCGCTCATCCTCCAGGCGCCGCCACATGCGCTCGTTGAGCCGCGCGACGAGCAGATCGAACTCATCCCCGAAGAGCTCCGGCGCCTGGCCGCTCACGGTCTGCTCGTACGGGAAGGTGACGCCCCAGACCTGCTTGCGCTCCTCCGGCGTCAGGTCATCGAAGTACTCGGTGAAGCCTGACATGAGGTCGCACTTGGTCACGAGCAGATAGATCGGCAGTCGAATCCGCAGCTCATGGCCGAGCTCATCGAGACGACGCCTTGCAGCTGCAACCTGCGCATCGCGTCCCGGGGCGGTGAGCGTGAGGAGATCGCCGACGCTCACCGTCAGGATGATGCCGTTCAGCGGCCGGCGGCTGCGGTACTTCTTCAGCAACGCGAGAAATTCCTGCCAGCTGCGGGCATCGGAGCCGGGATCGGAGTCCTGCGTGGTAAAGCGCCCGGCGGTGTCCAGGAAGATCGCATCGTCGGTGAACCACCAGTCGCAGTTGCGCGTGCCGCCGACGCCGCGCACGGCATCCTTCCCGAAGCGCTGCGCCAGGGGGAACCGCAGGCCCGAGTTCTGCAGCAGCGTGCTCTTGCCCGACCCCGGTGCCCCGATGATCACGTACCAGGGATCGGAGTAGAGGCTGCGATCGCGTCCGCGGCTCGCCTTGAGCGCTGCTATCGCCTCCTCGAAGCGCTCGCGCAGCTGCGCCTCATCCGAGCTCGGGGCGGGATCGGGCTGGGAGGCAACTGCGTTCGCAAGCTTGGAGCTGGCACTCGCTGCTTTGACGACCTTGCCGATCTTGATCGCCGCCCAGATCAACACCAGCAGCGCGACGGCAGTCAATCGCGTCCACTCCGGGTTGAAGGGCCTGAAGTCGGCGAACGCGAAGTAGGGACCGGCAAACCAGATGAAGACCGACAGCAGGATGATGCCGAGGATCTCCAGCACGATGCGGGCTTTCACGAGCTTCAGCATGGCCGACCCGCTCCCCAAGGCTCCGCGCCGGCGCCGCGTCGGCGCCTATTGGTCGCGTACATGGATGATCTCCACGCGGCGGTTGCGCGCCCGATTCCCGGACGTGGCTGCCGGCTGGTAGCGCGGCTGCGAGGCGCCCCTGGCGACAATCTCGAGCCGGGCGGCGTTCCTCAGCTCGGTGCTCAGGATCTTCTTCACCGTCGCTGCCCGCGCGCGCGACAGCTCGTAGTTGTCGCGGAACGCCAGCGTTCGCGGCGGTTGATCGTCGGTGTGGCCCTCGATCAGCACGCGCCCTGGCACCTTCTCCAGCGCCATGCCGATCGCGTGCAGGATTTGGCTGAAGCGCGGATCGAGCGTCGCGCTCCCCGGCGCGAACAGCTCCGGAGCCACGATGGTCACGCGGGTCTGCGGACCGTTCTCGTCGATCAAGAGTTTGCCGGCGCTCTCCTCATCGGCGAGCAGCTGGCGCAGCGTCGGCCCGGCAGGAGGCGTGGCATGGGGTGCCGGCGCTGCCGGCGCCGCGCTTTCCGTGCCGATCTGCGCGAGCGCTGCGTAGATCGGATCCGCGCGGGTGTCCAGACGGTACTTGAGGAAGAGGAATGTCCCCATGACCACGGTGAGCGCCGCCGCCGCGGCAACCCACCAGGGCAGGTAGCGCGCCAGGCGGTTGCGCCGGTCCGTCACGCCCTCCCAGTGCAGTGACAGCTCGGGCTCCGCCGGCGAACGGACGCTGCGGATCCTCTGGAAGATGTCGTGCTGCACTTGTGCGAGGCGCGTCTGGCCCTGCTCGAGGAGCTGGAACTTGCCGGCGAAGCCGAGCGCGATGCACAGGTACTGAAGCTCTATCAGATCGATGCGCAGTGCCGGCTCCTGCGCGATGCGTTCGAGCATCTCGAAGAACTTCTCACCGCCGTAGGCCTCGCGGTGCAGCGTGTTGAGAAGCGTCTGCTGGGCCCAGTCGCTGTGTGCGCCCCAGGGGGTCGCGAGCACCGCTTCATCGAGCGCGGCGCACAGGGCATAGCGCCCGGCGATGATCACTTCGTTGGCGATGCCGGCTGCGCGCGCGCACTCCTCGAAGCGACGGATCTCTTCCAGCGCCTGGCGGCGCAGCGCCGGCACGTCTCCCTGGACGGTCGAGCCGCGCATGCCACCCGCCATGAGCAGCAGCGGCACCGCCGCGGTCAGCAGCGGATTGAGTCCCTGTCCCGGCAGTTGCCGCACCAGCGGTCCGCCGCCGACCGGCAGCGGCTGCGGCGTAGGCATCCGCCGTGGGGTCTGAGCGGTGGCCGGCGGCCGAGACGCTGGCGGGGTGCGCTTGCCCGCGCCGGGCTTCGGCCGCAGCACGGTGGCGTTGGCCGGCTTGAAGGGATCATCTCCGCCCGTCGGCATGCTCGCTCCTCAGGAGGTGCGGATCGCCCAGAACTCGAGCGCCAGGCCCGGCACGTCTCCCGCCACGTGAAACGCCACACCGCCCGAGGAGGTCAGCTGGCTCCACAGCTCGTGCGACTGGTCGAGCTCGAAGTACACAAACCCCGCGTGCACCGGAATCTGGCGCGGCGCGACCGGGACCGAGGTCACGGACACGCCCGGCAGCTGCAGATTGACGTAGTTGCTGATCTTCTCGACCGGGGCGATCTTCAGCATCCCGGGGAAGCGCCGCCGCAATTCATCGGCGGGCATGTCGGCGCGCGCCGCCAGCACGAAGACTGCGCTGGAAAAGAGCGTGCGGTCGGCGACGGTGGCGACGCTGATGCCGTACTTCTTGGCGACGATCGGGATCGGGATGGCGCTCGACTCGATCACCACGCTGAACGCCGCCCGCAGCGCCGCCACCACCGGCTCGAACGACTCGCGCAGGCGCTCGTGGCGGTAGCGCGGAAAGGGGGTGCGCCGGTGCGTGGTGCTGGTGAAGGTGGCCAGTTCGCCAGCGAGCGCGACGCAGAAGCGGTACAGGTCCTCGGGATGGAGCGTGCCCGACTCCGCCAGGTGCGCGAGCAGTGCCTCGCCGCGGTTGATGGTCTGCAGCAGCAGGTAGTCGGCGATTTCGGCGGAGCTGCTGCGGCCGGTGGAGGTGACGCGCGCGCCGAGGGCCTCGCCGCGCTGGTGCAGCAGTCCGAGGAGCTCGTTGATGAAGGTGGCGAGCCGCGGCGCGGCGCGCGCATCGAGCACGGTCGCGATGTGGCGGTCCTCCAGCATCACGCGCTTGTCAGCGCGGCACTCGATGAGATGCGCGATCGGGATGCGCGCAAAGCCGTCCGCCGCATCGCGCTCGGCCATGATGCGGGTGCGCAGCGATGCGACCTCGAGCAGCGCCGGCTCGCCCGAGCCCGCGCTGCTGTCGCGCGCCTCGAGCTCCGTGATGGCATTGCGCACCGTGCTGTCACGCTCTGCATCGCGCAGCGCCTCGGTCGCCCCCGGCTGCCGCAGTGGCACCGCGAGATACATGATCTGGTCGCGCAGCTTCGGATCGACTTCGAGCGGGGTGGGGAGCGGCGTGTCATCGGGCATGCGAAACGGCGTACCGTCCGGGAAAACGCCGGCCGCGCGGGCCAGGCCCAGCTGTCCGATCGAGAGCAGGTCGCGCTCGAACTCGAGCTCGGTGAGTCCCCAGCTGCTGCTGCGCAGCGCCTGACAGCGGGTCTCGACGTAGCGCTCGAAATACCGGTCCTGCTGTTGCAGATGCTGGGGCCGCAGAAACAGCCCCTCCGACCAGACGATTTTGCTGTAGACAGACATGGCTCACATCATGGGGTGACTGACACCGTCACGCGTGCCTTCTCAGCCACCGCCATGACGTGGACGCTCTTGCCCTTGCTGCCAGGCGCCGCCGCGATGGCACGCCAGGACGCTTTGCCGGTGTCGCGAAAGCCACCAGCCAGCCCGATGAAGCGCGTCTCCGTCGCGAACGGGATCTCGAGTGCCAGGCTTTGCCCGGGGAACAGCTCCTGCTCTTCGCGACTGACCAGGTCCTGACCCAGGACCTTCTTCTCGTCGTCGAACAGCGGGAAGTAGTCGGAGTTGGCAAACGCGGCGTCCGCCTTCAGCTGATAGAGCCTGAGCACGATCGGCGAAGGGCGACCATCCGGGCCGGGATTGGCGTCCGCCCGGGCGCGCATCGACACGACGGCCACCGGCGGGACAGGTTTCCCAGGCTTGCTCTTGCATCCCGCCGCCGACCAGGAGAGGCCGAGCGCACACAGCAGGGCCGTTGTGAAGGGTGACGCGCGCATGGGATTGTCTGGCCGTAAGGAGCGCCGGCTCACTGACCCTGCGGACGACGCTTGAGGAGGCGCGCCTGTTGCTCGTATCCCTCGCCGAAGGCCTTGCCGAAGAGCGTGCGGAAGCTGTCGTCGGCATCGCCCGCCATTTCCTGGAAGATGTCGCGATAAAGCTCCCAGTAGCGCTGCTTCGTCGCTCCGCCCAGGAGGCCGCCGCGCTTCGCGTAGCGCTCGAACTTCTGCTCGAGCGCATCGGGGTCGAAGGAGGCGAGCATGGCTTCATACCCCGCGCGCAGCCCGGCGAGCATCGCCATCTGATGGATCCGCAGATCGTCGAACGCCCCCTCGAAGGCCTCGACCGGCTCGAGGTACGCAGGGTTGTGTCTCACGAGGAGGTTGTGCAGCGCATCCTCGGTGTTGGCCGAGAATTTGATCGGGTTGTTCTCGCGCCGCCCGTAAGTGGTGATCTTGAGACGAAACTGATCCTTCAGCTCCTCGCGCGCCCGCAGCACGTCGCGCAGTCCGTCGACGACCACTTTCAGGATGGAGCCGAAACTGGCCGCCAGCTCCCGCGTGATCGGCACGCCTTCCAGTCCCGCGGCGGACAGCAGCGCGGCGAAGTCAAGCTGGCCACGAGCCGCCGCCGGGATCGGCGCCGAAGGAATCGAAGCGCGCGGCACAGGCGGCGGCGAAGGCGGTGACGGTCGCGGTCGAACGGGCGGCGGTGCCGGCGCGGATCGGGGCCGGCTCGAGGCCATCGGCGGAGGTGGCACTGATCGCTGCGGCGGCGGCGGCGGCGGCGGCGGCGGCGCGCCCCTCAGCGGTGGTGCCTCTCTCGGACCCGGCGCCCGTGGAGCGGAGCGGCGACTGTCCGATCGCGGTGCAGCAGGAGGCGGCCGAGGCGGAGGGGAAGGCGGCGCTGGCTTAAGGGGCGCGCGCTCCAAGTCCGTGTGCGCGAGCGGATTGTAGTCGGCCGGAATCGCCGCGGCTGGCCTCGGCTCGACGGCCGCCACCGGCGGCAGAATCTCCTGAGGGGGAGGAGCGCGCGAGGGCGTGATCCGCGGCAGCTCGAAATTGGAGCGCAGCGGTGATCCACGCGCCAAGTCCTCCGCGCGGGGGGCCGCCGGCCGCTTGGAGGCGTGCGGGAATCCGAGTGCCGCCATCGGATCGACCACCTCCTCACGCGGGTCGTCACTCGTGGGCACCAGCGATTCGCCACGCGGCGAACTCCGCGGCGACGGCGCCGGCAGGCTGCCTATGAAGGGCTCACCCTCGACGGCGAACGGATCGGATCCAAACGACGGCCGACTGATGGGTAGGGCAGGCGGCGGCCGCTCGACATCGCGGGTCTCGGGTGGCTCACCTTGCGGCGCCTCCGACTCAGGTGAGGTCGACTCGATCACCGACACGTGGATCTCAAACGGATCGATCAGCAGCCGGTCACCGGTCTTGATCGGGTAGGGGCGACCCTGCTCGAGGCGGAAGTTCGGAGCATTCAGGAACACCCCGTTCGAGCTGCTCGTGTCGACGACATAGAACTGACCGTCCGCGTATTGAATAGCGGCGTGCCGGCTCGAGACAAACTGGTCGGGCAACACCCAGTCATTGCCGGGAACCCGTCCGATCGTGCCGCCTTCGGTCGCGAAAACCACGCTGCGGTGCTCACCGAGCCTGCCCGCCTGAGCCCCGACTACTTCCAGCTTCAGGAGCATTCGGGTGACCTACCCGAGGGAAAACCCTGCCGGAAAAGGCAGACTGGCGGCGTGGCCACTGGATAGCGCACCGGCGATCGCGGCCGTGGGCCGGAGGCCTGGGAATGAGGCCGCCAAGGGAACCCCCCTTTGTTTGTGTGTACTAGGGTCCGTCCTTATCTTACCCCGACCGCACGAGCGCTCATATAAAAACATCGGGCCGCGAGCAGATCGCGCTTTTGAGCGGGGAAACCCTGCGCGAATGCGTAGGGGGCAGACACGTCCCGAGCCCAAAAAACGCGAATTGTCGCGTTTGCAGTCATGGGCGGTTTGTCCTTGAACCCGTTTGCCTGGGTGCCGGGTGCGTGCGGGCGTCCAGTTGACGCCTCAGCCAGGGGCGTTATTCAATGGTGCGGTCTCGCGCAGCCGTTCCTTCGGGCCGCACGAGCTGGGGGTGTGTTATGAGCGCAAAGAACGTTCAGATTGCCCGCTTCAGATCCCGCGTTGCCGAGACCGCGAGCGAGCCTGCAAGCCCGAGCCACACGACCTGCATCGGTCATCTGGTCTCGATCCTCGAAGACGACCGGGTGGGTGTTACCGTGCCCGGCATGGCCGCGACCCTCGCCGCGCGCCTCGCGGTGCCGCTCACGCGCACACGGCTGCTCGAGGCGATCGAGTCACGGCAGAGCGCGGTAGTGATCTTCGAAGGTGAGAAATCTCAGCGTGCGATCGTGATCGGGCTCATCGAGGCGGTCCCGCAGGAAGTGCCCGAGGCGCCGCCCGCGAAGGCGACTCCCGAAGCGCCGCGTGTCGTCGAGGCCGACGTCGACGGCAAGCGGGTGCGGATCGTCGGCAGTGACGAGATCGTGCTCGAATGCGGCAACGCGTCCATTACCTTGCGTCGCAACGGTCGGGTCGTCATCCGCGGGACCTACGTGGAAACAGACTCCGCGGGTACCAACCGCATCAAGGGTGCCGCGGTCCGCATCAACTAGCTGCGGCACGTCGTGTCAGCCAACATCGCTGCAGCCGGACCCTTTCCGGACATCGTCGAGGAGAATCTCGATGAAGCGGCCTTCCTCTGGGGCCGTTGGGAAACCGAGCTCGCGAGCCTCACCCGCAACCTGGATGAGGTCTGGTCCTGGACCGAGGACCGCCTGAACGGCGCCATCGACGGAGTGCTGGTGGCGAGCGATCCATTGTTGACGCAGGTGATCGACCGGGCGCTGTCGCTCAGAGACCTCAACTTCCACACCGTCGCCGCGCATCTGCTGACCGTCGCACCCGATCCGCAGGCGCGGGCGCGCCTCGCGCAGCTCGTCTGCGAAGCGCAGGGCGCGAGCCTCGCCGCCATGGCGCGGGGCATTGAGGTGTCTCCCCTCGATGGAACGTTCAGCACGGTCACCCGTGCGCTACTCAAGAAGAGTCCCCACCACTGCGCGGCGCTCGTGCGCGTGAAGAGTTTTCAGCGCGCCAAGCTCGGAGATGAGCTGGCCGCTGCCTATGAAGCGGACACCGTGCCCGAACAGGTGATCGTGATGCGCGCCGCCGGCACTCTCCCCGAGCCCGCGGTCAGGGACTGGGTCGAACGCGGGCTCGCCCACTCGAGTCCGGCCGTGCGAATCGCCGCCGTCGAAAGCGGGCTTCGGCAGAGAATGCGGGCTGTGTGGGGCACGGCGCGAGAGATCGCGGCCGCGCAGGAGCCAGGGTTCGGGACTTCGCTGCGACTGCTGGGGATGTTCGGCAAGGCGCCAGACCACCGGGTCATCGTCGAGGCGCTGGCGGATGAGAAGGCAGCCCGGGCGGCATTCTGGGCGCTCGGGCATGTGGGCACGCGCGAGGCCGTTGAGCAGTGTCTGGCCGGCATGCACGATCCGGCACGCGCGCGAGTCGCGGGTGAGGCCTACGCCTGCATCACCGGCATCGACCTGACACGCGAGCGCCTCACGGCCAAGGAATCCGGCGACACGCCCTCGTTACCGCCATTCGAAGAGGACGATCTCGATGCGGATCTGATGCCGCACAGGGAGGACCTGTGGCCCCTGCCCGATCCAACTGCCTGCGCGGCTCACTGGGGTCGCGTGGGTGCGCAGTTCGCGCCCAACACGCGCTACCTGCGAGGTAAGCCGTTTGACGTGAATGTCCTCATGGCGGCGATCGACAAAGGGCCGATGCTGCGCCGTGCGGACTACGCCCTCGAGCTCTACGTGCGCACGAGCGGGGCGTGTGACGTCGAGACACGCGCAGCGAGCTTTGCGCAGCGCCGCATGATCGCCGCGGCCCACGCGCATCTCGGCGCCGCGGGAAAATAAACCGTGCTGCAACTCGTCAACGAGACTCCGTTCAAAGCGACCATGGCGGTGCTCCCGGATCGGGCCGGCATCGACACCTTGTACGTCGTGGTCAGGGCGACGGTTACTCTGCAGCCGCGGATCGCGCTCGCACCCGAGCAGCTGCCGCCGGTGATGGCGGACGAATATTACGGTGATCCGGCCGCTTCCAGTCTCAAGGTGGTCTCGGAGCTGCACATCGGCAAGCCCGGCACCGATATAGTGATCACTGGGCACGCGCGCGCCCCGCGTCCGACCACGGAGATGGCCGTCCTCGTCTCGGTCGCCGAGCGACAGACATCGCTCCGGGTCCTGGGTGATCGGGTATGGGGCGGCGATGGCACGGCTACCGCGCCCGAGCCGTTCACCGAAATGCCTCTGGTCTGGGAGCGCGCTTACGGCGGGCGCTACGCTGTGGGCGAGCGCGAACTGGCCGAGGAGCGCAATCCCGTCGGGTGCGGATTCCTGGGCGAGCGCGACCCCGCGGAGCTCGAAGGACAGCCTGTTCCGAACCTGCTGGATCCGAAGGCCCCGCAGGAGCGACTCGGTGATGAGGCAGCCCCCGCGTGCTTTGCGCCGACCGCCGGGGCGTGGCTGCCGCGCCGCGAATTCGCGGGCACCTATGATGCCGCCTGGCAGAAAAGCCGCGCGCCCTATCTGCCGGATGACTTCGATCCCCGCTTCCTGCAGTGCGCCACTGGGGAGTTGTGTTTCGAGCGCTTCCTTCAGGGGACCGAACCGGTGCGGATCACTGGCATGACGCTCGAGGGCCCGATCGAGTTCGCGGTGCCGACGGTGCGACCACAGATCGAGGTGGTCGTTGCCGGCAGCCCACAGAGTCCGCGCGCCGAGCTCGAGACGCTGTGGATCGAGCCCGATGAGAATCGCGCCTCGATGACCTGGCGCGCACACCTCGGTGTGGATCGCAAGGTACTGCGCGTGGAAAAGGTGACCATTTCACTGCCGGCCCGGGGAGCGCCCTCATGACCGAAGGCGTGATTTCGGCCACCAGCGTCATGTGCGCAGCGGGCTTTGGCGCACCACAGGTGTGGTCATCCGTCCGTGGCCGCGTTTCGCGCATCCGCAATTCGAGCGTCATGGATCGGCAATACGAACCGATCCCGATGGGACTCGTACCGGAAGAGGCGCTCGACGCCGATGATGCGGATCTCGATGCCCTGACTTGGCCCGCGCGAGCTCGCCGCATGCTGCGGCTGGCTACTCCAACACTTCGGGAGCTGGCATCCGCTATCGGGGACACTCCGGTCGCGCTGTACCTCGGACTTCCCGAGCTGACACCGGACGATTCTCCATGGCTCGACAAGTTCTCGGAGCAGCTTTGTGCGCGCGCGGGTCTGAAGTTCGACGCGGCCGCGAGCCGGACCTTTCCGCTCGGGCGCGCGGCGGTGCTGGTCGCGCTCGAGAGTGCGCTGCAAGCCATGAGCGCCGATTCATCGCGCCCGATTCTTGTTGGCGGCGTGGACACCTTCCTGGACCTGCGGCTGCTCGCGACGCTCGGCGCGGAAGGGCGGGTGCACGGGCCGCGCGTGATGGACGGATTCATCCCCGGCGAAGGCGCGGCATTCCTGTGGATTGAGGGCGGCAGAGAGCCGGCATCTGGGACGCCCGTGATCCACGGTGCAGCCTCGACCACCGATCCCGGCCATCGCTACGGCACGGAACCGGCCCGCGGCGAAGGGCTCGCGCAGGCTCTGCAGTTGCTGCGCGATCGCCTGCCGTCCCCTGTCGGACCAATTGCCTCCACCTTCACCGGTCTCAACGGAGAGAATTTCGACGCCAAGCTTTGGGGAGTCGCGCAACTGCGGCACAAAGATCTGTTCTCCGCCAACATGACCCTTGAGCATCCGGCGAGCTGTTTCGGAGACACAGGCGCTGCGACCGGCGCGATCCTGACTGCGCTCACGGCTGCCGCCCTTGCTGCG
>Ga0209686_1000444_pt1 | contig 21418 bp, 7 predicted proteins | sample GraSoiAngelo_126_FD_185883 | JGI IMG/M metagenome (GOLD analysis project Ga0209686, IMG submission 185883) | Grasslands soil microbial communities from the Angelo Coastal Reserve, California, USA - 14_0927_09_20cm (SPAdes) (version 2) | ecosystem: Environmental > Terrestrial > Soil > Grasslands ...
TCGTATTCATATTCGATTGCCGACCGCAGTTCCGCCATGCGCTCAGCGCCTGGCGGGTTCTCGGCGTGCGTCATCAGCGGTTTCGAGAAATCGCCGTGCGCGAACTGCGAAGCAATTTGTTTCAGATGCGTGCGAACTGCGGCGCGGCTGGTCGCGTCAGCCACGTCCTTGACATCAACCTCGATCGACCCGCCGTCCTTTGCGAGCCGGAAGTGATGCGCGATCGCGTCCTGGTCGAAGCCCATTGCCGCGGCGCCGCGTTTCTTCATGGCGTCTTCCTTCGCCATCTGCTTCAAGTGTTCGTCGTGGGTCATGCCCGGCGGCATCTGCAACATCACCAAGGTCAGGATGATTTTCAGCATGCACGGATCCTAAGCCCTCGAATGGATTCCAGAGTCAAGAGGAGTCTATTATCAGCCATGGACCAGAGAGGCCTTCGAATTGGTGCGGTGGCGCGAGCGGCCGGCGTGAGCGTGGACACGATTCGGCACTACGAACGGATTGGCGTGCTGCGGACCGCTCCACGTACTTCCGCTGGATATCGGCTGTACTCGCAGGATGCGATCGACCGCGTGCGGCTGGTGCGGAGCGCCGTGCAGTTCGGCTTCTCGCTGACAGAGCTCGCGACCTTCCTGCGCGCGCGAGATAAAGGAGCGCCGCCGTGCCGCGCGGTCCGCGTCGCAGCGCAACGGATCATGGATCGCGTCGAGTCGCAGATTGCGGAGCTGCTGGAAACGCGCGAATGGATGCGCACGACCCTGCACGAGTGGGACCAGCGCCTTGCGCGGACGCGCCCAGGGACACCGGCACGGCTACTGGACCACTTGCCTCCGCGCTGACTCGGACCTCGAACCTCGAACCTCGGACCTCGAACCTCGAACCTCGGACCTCGGACCTCGGACCTCGAACCTCGGATCTCGGATCTCGGACCTCGACCCGATCTCGCACCTCGCGCCTCGCACATCGAGAGTGTTGTATCCTTCGAGCCTCCCTCAGGAGGTTTATGCGCGAACCCTTTACGCTCGAACACTCGACGGGCGGCCGCGGCGGCTCTTTCGTGCGCGCGACCGGCATGCTCGTGCTTCTGATCCTGCTCGCGATCGTGGCGCTCTCGTCTACATCGTGCGTTCGCACGGGACACGTGGGCATCGTCACGATGTTCGGACGGGTCACGGGACGGACGTTGTCCGAGGGCATTCACCTCGTCAACCCGGCGTCGAACGTCACCGAGCTGAACATCAAGACACAGGAAATCAAGGAGCATGCAGCCGTGCCCTCGAAGGAAGGGCTGATCATGGGGATCGACGCGTCGATCCTCTATCACCTCGATCCGGACCAGGCGGCCACCGTGTTTCAGCGTGTCGGACCGAATTACGCGGAGGTTCTGCTGCAGCCGACGTTCCGCTCGGCGATGCGCGCGATTACGGCGGCGAACACCGCGAGCGCGCTTTACTCGGATGCACGCGAGAACATCGCGCGTCAAATCCTCGACGACGTGGCGCGCCAGGTCGCCGCGCGCGGCGTCATCGTGGAGAACGTGCTGCTGCGCGACCTGCAGCTCCCCGAAACTCTGAAGCACGCGATCGAAGCGAAACAGCAGGCGCAACAGGAAGCGCAGCGGATGGAGTTCGTGCTCCAGCGCGAAAAACAGGAGGCCGAGCGCAAGCGCGTGGAAGCGGCCGGCATCAAGGACTTCCAGGACATCGTCACGCAGGGAATCAGCGAGAAGCTCCTCGAGTGGAAGGGCATCGAAGCCACGCTCGAGCTCGCCAAGAGCCAGAACTCGAAAGTTATCGTCGTAGGCAACTCGAAAAACGGATTGCCCCTCATCTATTCGGCGGACAAATGAGAGATGGCTCTCGGCGCATGACTTATGGCTTATGACGGCTCGAGGCGGCGCGGACCACCATGGATCATTGGATTTCGGGAGAAATCGTGAAAGCCCAGACGCTTCGCCGGCCGCGTGAACGCTACTGTGGGCGCGCCGGCGCGATTGCCTCAGCGTGAACGATGAATCGTTCGGGAGCCGCGCCGATGTAGTCGAACGGGTAGCAGGTGACGAGCGTGAGCGTGTGTCCCTGTGTCGGCCTGAGGACCGAAGTCTCGGTCGGTGCGACGACCGTCATTCCGGTCACGGTGTAGCGATAGATGCCGCTCGTCGTGGTGAGGACGATCTCGTCCCCGTTCCGCACGCCCTCGAGATTGCGGAAGAACGTATCGCGGTGCGCTGCAAACGCCGCGTTGCCGACATCGCCGGGCAGCGCCGTCTCCGGGACATGGCCGACCGCGGTGCGCAGCGTCCCGACGTCAACCCCTTCGCGCGCGAGCGCCGAGAGTTTCAGCCTCGGCACATCGATGCGGCCGATCACTGTGCGGGGCGCCAGCCGTGCCGTGAGGGCTCGGCGTCCGGGCTCCGCAGGCGACGCGCTTGCTCTGAAACGAATCTGCTCGAGCTCGCGCGCCAGGGCTGACTGCTCGCGGGCAGTCGAGATCGAGACGAATGCGTACCAACCGAGCGATACGACCGCGATCGCAAGCAGCAGATGCTCGATTGCGCATGTCTTCGGCACCGCTCGGCGCAGAACGTCATTCTCTGACATTGAAACCTGCCGCTGATTGAGTCCTGTAACCGGCACGTGCGCGCGGCGAACTCGTCCGCCGGTCGGACGAACGTCCACGCGAACGTCTCGACAGCTTTCCTTCCCCGTCCCCAAGCTCGGCACATAACCGAGCGCGTAACCGATTTAGGGCTGCCGCAAGAATCTGCACAGCGCGTGCCCGGATGTGAACCATGACCTCGGTGCGCGAGGCCCATTGTCATTGATCTTTTTGGCCAAAATGTCCGATCTGAGCGCGGCCGTTTCCGACAGTCGGAACCCGATGTTTACCCGGCACTATGCGGACGAGTACAGTGCTGCTGTGATTGCGCTCGTCTGGATGTTCGAAATTCGACAGGGGACGTCGGAAGAGTTCGAGCGGTTTTACGGCGCTGATGGTGAGTGGACCGCGCTGTCGCGCCGCAGCCGCTCCTTCCTGGGAAGCTCCTTCCTCAAGGACATCGCCTCCGAGACCCGCTACCTGCTGGTCGAGTACTGGGGTGAAATGGTCGTCTACGAGAAACACGTGGCGGACTTCGAGCGCCCGATCGAGTTGCTCCAGCGCGAGCGCGATCGGTTCGTCGAAAAAGTGGACGCGCTCGGCGTGTTCAACGCGCTCGACACGCCCGCACGGGTTGGTCCGACATGGTCACGCCGCGGCGGTTAGCGCCGTGTGACCGAGGCTCATCACGCGCCCGCCAGTTCGCGCAGGCGCGCGACTCGCGCGGCGGACACCGGCGACTCCGGATCTCCATTGGCGCGCGCCGCGCGGCCCACGTGTACTTCGGCGACGCATCCCGTTCGGCCGATCAGCGCGAGCATTTCCTCGTCAACCGAGCTGCCCGCGAGGATGATCAACCGCCCGTGCGCGCGACCGGTATAGGTGCGGAGCCGCTCGCACCGTTCAGCGGAAGTGCCCGCGCCGCCGCTCGTCAGGATCCGATCGATCTGTGGAATCGCCGCCAGCCGATCGATCGCGTCGAGCGGGTCGCGCAGCTGATCGAACGCACGGTGGAACGTCGCCTTGACGGCCGGCGCCGCGTCGAGCACGCGAACGGTATCGTGGATTGCGAGCTCGCCTCCATCGGCGAAGCCGAGCACCGCGCCGTCGACGCTCTCTGCGGCGAAGGTCGCGATCGCCTCGCGCAGCGCCGGCAGTTCGTGGCCGTTGGTGGAGTACCCCGCGTTCTCCCGGACGATCACGCGCAGCGGCAGCGACACCTCGGCCGCGATCCCACGCACGAGCGCCACCGGCGGCGTCAGACCGCCATCGCGGATCGCGCGGACGACTTCCAGTCGATCCGCGCCGCCGCGCGCCGCGGCGCGCGCGTCCGCGACGCTCTGGACAATCACTTCCAGCAGGAGGGCCATCGCGCGGATTCTACTTGAAGGTCGCGATGTAGGAGAATACCGGCGAGGAGATCTCGCCAGCATGAAGAGCCTTATTGCCGCATTCGTCGCGTTGATTTCCGTCAACGCATTCGGCCAGACGACGGCCCAGCCGCCGGGCGGTGTCGACCCGCGCCCGCCGAACGCCCCGAGCCAGAAGCCCGCGTTTCCTGGACAGACCCGCGCGCCGGAGCGCAAGAGCAACGTCGCGTTCGATGTCGTGACCATCGTCGAAGGCCTGCAGAATCCCTGGGGCATGGCGTTCCTGCCCGAGGCGGCGACTCATTCCGATTCCGGCCGCAGCGTCGGTCGCATCCTCGTGACGGAGCGCGCCGGCCGCCTGCGGATCGTCGGTGCGGATGGAAAGTTGTCCGAGCCGGTGGCCGGCCTGCCCGCGGTCGACGCGCGCGGCCAGGGCGGACTGCTCGACGTCACGCTCGATCCCGCGTTCTCGTCGAATCATTTGATCTATTGGAGCTACTCGGAGCCGCGGGAGGCCGAAGTCAACAACACGGCGGTTGCGCGCGGCCGGCTCGTCGACGAGGGAACGCCGCGCGTCGAAGATGTGCAGGTCATCTTTCACCAGGCGCCGTCGCTCAAGTCAACGCTGCACTTCGGCGGACGGCTGGTCTTCAGCAGTGATGGCACGTTGTTCATCACTCTCGGCGAGCGATCGATTACCGAGGGACGGATGCAGGCGCAGCGGCTCGATGGCCTGCTGGGCAAGATCGTGCGAATCAATGCCGACGGCACCATCCCGAAAGACAATCCGTTTGTCGGCAGGGAAGGCGTCCGCCCGGAGATCTGGTCCTTCGGCCATCGCAACGTGCAGGCCGCGACGCTCAACCCCGCGACCGGCGAGTTGTGGGAAGTTGAACACGGCACGCGCGGCGGCGATGAGATCAACATCGCGCGCAAGGGCAAGGACTACGGCTGGCCGACGATCGCATACGGGATTGAGTACGCGGGCGGGCCAATCACGGGTGATATCACGGCAAAGGAAGGCATGGAGCAGCCGTTGTACTACTGGGATCCGGTGATCGCGCCGAGCGGAATGGTTTTCTATACAGGAACGCTGTTCCCCGAGTGGAAAAACAATCTGTTCATCGGAGGACTGGGCAGCACGAACCTCGTCCGGCTGACCATCGACGGCGAACGGGTTGTCGACGAAGAGCGCTTGCTGACCGATCTTCAGCCCAACCGCGAGCGCATCCGCGACGTGCGGCAGGGTCCCGATGGCGCGCTGTATCTCCTCACCGACAGCGCGTCGGGTCGAATGCTGAAGCTGGTGCCAACGCGCCCGCCAGGGGAGTAGCGCATTCGACTTGACGTACCACGGACGTACTCACGCGGAGCTCGGAGAGATTGCAGAGAACGTTACCTGGTTTATCACACGAATTTCGTGAAGCTGTTTCGAAAGAGAGCATCGACGTACGCAGTTATTGAGTACGTTCGCAATGAGCGCTCTGCCTCGTCTGAGACCTCGGCGTGAGTTCGTACGTGACACGCGTACTCTCCCCTTTTGCCTTCCCCCAGCGACCGCCCGACTCATGGCTGCGGAGCGTTGATTCATCACCGCGCGGTGCAGCCGCCGTCGACGAGCACGGTGTGGCCTGTGATGAGCGAGGCGGCGCGCGAGGCACGCCAGGCGCAGTTCGGCGTGAAGCTGATTTTCTAGACGTGAGGTGGGCACGTGCCCACCTCCATCGCTCAGACGTTCAGATCCCGGAGGTACGGCACACTGGCCTTCATCAGATCGAGGTTCATCTCGACAAAGTAATTCTTGATTCCGCCTGTCCTGGCCGCGGTGAAGATCTTCTTCCAGTCGAGCGTGCCCTGTCCGACCGCCACGGTCTCCTTCTTCTCGGGTGACCAGTCCTGCACGTGCATCGACATGAAGCGGCCCGGATATTTTGTGAAGTACTCGGCAGCATCATATCCGCGGCTGATCGTCGAGCACTGGAACTGGAACTTCACCAGCTTCGGATCGAGCAGCTCGAGCAACACGTCGTAAGTGCGTTTCCCGTCGACGGTCGAGAGCTCGAACTCTTCGTTGTGCAGCCCCTGCTGAAGACCTGCCTTCGCGGACTGCTCCGCGAATTTATTGTATTCATCCGCCGCGCGCTTCACGTCGTCCATCGACGGATTGCGAGGGCCATCGAGACTCGGCACGATCATCTGTGTGAGGCCGAGGTCTTTCGCCCACGCGATTCTGTCCTGGAGATTGTCGCGCAGCTCCTTGATGCCGAAGTGCGAGCTCTCACAACTCACGCCGGCGTCGCTCAAGATTTTGCGGAGCTCCGCCCCCTTGTATTTCGCGATCCCGCCAAAACCCGAGTCGGCGTATCCCACCGGTGAACACAACTCGATGCGCTGAAAGCCGGCGTCGGCCAGCTGTTTGATCGTTCCGGGAAAGTCCTGGGCGATCATCGTGCGCACCGGCCATGTCTGGCAGCCGATCGGCATGCCGAGTGGATTTGCGTGCAGGTCGCGCGCGCGCAACGCGAGAAACGTGACGAGCGCGGCATCGGTCGCTGTCTTCGTGAAGAACTCTCGTCGTGAAATGGACGTCATTTCACCGCCCTTTCTGGTGTGTTCGCGGCGACAGCCTATCACTCGACAAAAGTCCTCCGAACATCAAACTTTTGTCTCCCAGTCCCGCACGTCCTTCGGCAGGGCGAAGCGAAAAAGCCGCGAAATCCTTAATTCGCTCGTGGGTTTCCGCGGGTAACCCCGCCCCAGTCCCGGCAGTGCTGTTGCTTATTGGCCAGACCACCGGTGTATCTCGGCTGAAAAATTTCAGGGGCGCCTCGGCTTCCGAATCATCCACGTAAACGAACAGGTTCACTTTCACACGGCAGGCCGTGTTCCGTCACGGTCAATGCCGCGGAGCGCCCGGACTGGGCGAAAGGCGGAAGTTCTGAGTGAGTGACTCTTCGGCAACTCGAATCGGCGACTCGGGACGTGCGCACACCCGCACGCGGCTGGCGTCCTCCGTCTTGGCAGCGCTGATCTTCATCTTCTTCGCGGCATCGCAGGCACTTGCACAACCAACGTTCCCGACGGTAGTCCTTACTCGGGGATGGGTGACGTTCGGCCAGGCAATGCCGCAAGGCGTCGCGCAGAGTGGCCTTCGGGTCGGCTCGCTCCCGACACAGACCGACGTCAAGAACCGGTGGCCGGACGGATCCATTCGATTCGCGATCGTCACGGTCAACGTTCCTTCTACTGGCAACTATTCCATCACGCCGGTCTCGATCTCGACCGGCACCTTGACCCCGACGATTCCGAGCGCGTCGGCGGCATTCAACATTGGCGGCGTCACCTACACGGCGACGTTGCCGGCCACGCCCTCCACTGACACGTGGCTCTCGGGTCCGCTCGTGAACGAATGGCGTTCGGTCGTTGCTCCCGTGTCCGGTGCGACGGACCTCCCGCATCCGTTCCTGCGCGTGATCTTCGATACGCGCGTTTACAACGACGGCACCGCGCGCGTCGACTTCACCGCGGAGAACGTTCTCGACCTCACCGGTGCGACCGCCATTACGTACGACGTGACGCTGACGGTGAATGGCACGCCGGTATTCAGCAAGACCGCCGTTCAGCACTTCTACCTGACGCGCTGGCGGAAGACGTTCACGTTGGGCCCGACGGTGTTTGCGACGATCACGCCTGACATGACGCCGTTCAACGCGTCGGGTGCGCTGCCGCCGTACTTGTCGATCGTCAGGAACCGCGTCGACACCATCCTGACCCCGGCCAGCTACGAAATCCTGGGCACGGGCGCGCTCGACACGGACATGTCCGCGCATGGCGGCCGTGGCTCGCTTGCGCCGTATCCCGACTGGACGGCGCGGTATCTCGTCTACCGGGATCCCGCGCAGCGCTCGTTCGTGCTCGCGAACGGTGATCTCGCCGGCTCCTGGCCGGTGCACGTGCGCGAGGCGGAAACGAGTCTGACGACCGGCGTTGGTTCCGGCCGGTTCATCTCGCTCAATCAGCGCCCAACCATCTGGTACGACCAGCGAGCGCAGGGCGCGGCCGTCGACTTCATCAAGGGCCTGCCGCTCCCGATCAGGGAGTACACAGCATTGTGTCCAGCGCCTCCTGCGGTGCCGACGCCGGGCTGCCAGCAGGTTCCCGCGGGTCAGACGCGGCTGATTCCCGATAACGCGCACCAGCCGGCGCTCGCGTACGTCCCGTACTTGCTCACCGGCGATCGGTACTACGCGGACGAGATGATGTTCTGGGCGGACTACGCGCTGCTGCGCACCTACAACGGTGACGGCGTGCGCGGCTCGCTCGGCATTCTCGCGAGCAACGAAGTGCGCGGCTTCGGGTGGGCGCTGCGCAACATCGCCGACGCCGCCGCGTACCATCCCGACGCCGCCGTGCGCAGCTATCTCTCGGACAAAGTTGCCAACAACCTGCTATGGCTCGACAACTACGCCAACAGTCAGGATCCGATCGCGAATCCCTTGAAGCTCCTCTGGCCTGGCTATCGCCCCGAGGCAGGGTTCGTCTCGCTGTGGGAGCAGACGTATCTCGCGTGGGCCATCGATCGCGCCAACCGCCACGGGTTCACCGGCGGCCTCGCTCACCGCGATGCGATCGCGAGCCTCAATCTCAAGCTGTTCTCGAGCGAGCCGATCTGGCCGCGCGAAACCGTCGTCCAGAGTCCCACCACGCTCCCCGATGGAACGGTCGTGCCCGCCGGAACCGTGTTGACCTGGAGCATGCCGTATTTGATCGGCTACGGGACCAATCCGAGTCCCGGCGTGTTCACATACAACAAGACGCTAGCGGATGTCTGGACGCAGACGAACAATCTGAGCCTGCAGCGCAACTTTGCGGGCTTCTACGGACCCGAGGCCCGGCTCAATTTGATGATGGGCATCGAGGCGGGATGGAGCGGCGCGCAGAACGCGTACGACTATCTCTGGCCCTTCATCGGAGTAAATAACTTCTGGGGCAGCTCCGCGGCGCCCGTTCCGGATCTCGCCGAGCGCGCGGGCTGGGCCGTCGATTTCTATCCGGCCGTGGGGGCGTCGCCTCCGCCGCCACCGCCGCCCGCTGAAACTCCTGCGCCCGCGCAGCTCCTCACGCCCGCTGCCGGCGCGACGTTCAGTTCGAGCGCGCAGAGTTTCACGTGGACGGCAGGCATTGGCGTGACCGGTTTCAAGATCGATCTCGGAACGACGCAGGGCAGTACGAATCTCTACGCTGGCGTGGAGACGCAGGCGCAGTCCGCGCTCGTCACCGGCCTTCCGATCAACGGCAGCCCGGTGTGGGCGCGCCTGTCGTCGAGGATCAACGGCGTTTTTCAATTCATCGACTACAGCTTCACGAGTTACACGGCGCCGCTGCCGCCGCCCACACCTGTGCCGCTGGCCGCCAGAGTCGTCGGCATCGGCGACGGCAACAGCACGGTGCAGACTCCACCGTTCAACACACTGGCCGGCGATCTGCTCGTGGCGTTCGTTTCGTCGTCGGGCCTGAACCTTGTCCCCGAGACCATGGTGGTGGCCGGCGGCAGTTTGACGTGGACGCTCGTTACGCGCGCCAACACTCAGAATGGCGTCTCCGAGATCTGGACCGCCACGACGCCGACCGCGCATACCGGCATCACGGTGAGCTCCACCCACGCGACCAGCCTGACCGATCAGTCCCTCGTGGTCATCGCGTTCAGCGGTGCCGCTGGGATGGGCGCGAGCGCGAGAGCGAATGGCGCGACCGGCGGTCCGTCCGTGTCGCTCACGACGACAAAAGCCGGGTCGTTTGTCTACGGCGTCGGCAACGACTGGAACGGCGCCGTGCCGCGCACGCTCCCCCCGGACCAGATAATGGTCCACGAGGTGCTGGGCACGACGAACGGCGACACGTTCTGGCTGCAGCGACCGACGTCCCCGACATCTGCCGCCGGCACGCTCGTCACGCTCAACGACACCGCGCCAATCGATCACATCTGGAATTTCGCGGCGGTAGAGATCGTTCCGGCCGCCACATCGACAAAGGCGCTCCCGACGATCTCATGGCCGACGCCCGCCGAGATCGTGAAGGGCACGCCGCTCGGTCCAGCGCAGTTGAAGGCGACGGCGACGGTCCCCGGCACCTTCGTCTATTCGCCGGCTGCCGGCACGGTGCTGAACGCCGGCAACGGCCAGACGTTATCCGTCACGTTCAATCCCTCGGATACCTCGACGTATCAGTCGACGACGGCGACCGTGCTGCTGAACGTGCTGGCCTCCGGGCCGACGGTGACATGGAATGCGCCGGCGCCCATCAACGTCAGCAGCGCGCTGAGCGCAACGGAGTTGAACGCGACCGCCGATGTCCCGGGCACGTTCATCTACACACCGCCTTCGGGAACGCTTCTTCCGCTCGGACTGCAGACGTTGACGCTGACGTTCACGCCAACGAACGTTGCGTTCTTGCCCATCACGAAGACCGTGCCATTGACGGTCGTCAAGCGGAAGCCTGTTATCACGTGGGCGACGCCGGCGAACATCACGCCTGGAACGCCGCTGAGCGCGACGCAGTTGAATGCGACTGCCGACGTGCCGGGCACGTTCGTCTACTCGCCGGTCGCCGGCATCGTGCTGCCGGCCGGCCCGGGACAGAAGCTCTCCGTGACGTTCACGCCGACCGATCTCCTCAATATGGAGACGGCGACCGCGTCCGTCGCTATCACAGTGGTTGCCGCGGGCGGGCCGGCGCCGACGCCGGCGCCCGTCAAAATTGGAACGACCATCGCCGGATCGTGGAAAGACGCGACAGGGCACTCCGGGCAGTCGCACCTGGTGTTCTCGCCGAATACAAACCGGTGGTGGCTGTTTACGCTGTCGTCTGCACACGACAGCGTCGGCGATCGAACGGTACAGAGCTACGTCAGCAGCGGGCCCGATCTCTCTACAGCGACGTGGAGTGCGGCTGGCGCAAGTCCGAACCTGGGCAAAGCGCCGAGCGCGACGGACGGTCCGCTGGCAGGCGGCCGGTCGCTGGGTCTCACGATCCGAACGATCGGCTCTGTAGATTACGTCCACGTCTTCGTCTCCGGCGCATCCGATGGTCAGCAATCGTCGAACGGCCACATCCGCGCGCAGCTTGGGGCGGGGTCAATCACGTGGGGCGCCTGGGACAACCCTGGATCGCCCAACACCGCGTCACAGTGGCAGGGACCGCCCGGGACGGGCGGCACCGGGCAGGCCTCGCATACGCCCTGGGGCAATTCTGTCGGCATCTCGACGGGCGGCTTCATCCATCATTTCAGCACGACGATGGATCAGGAGGTCGACTGCGCTGTCGGTCGATCGACGAACGCTGACACGACCGCTACATGGACGAATGGCTTTGGCAAGAACGTGAGTCCCACCGGCGTTGCGGGCACCTCACCCCCGAACACGACGGCCGTCATCGACAAGACGATGGTGAACGAGTGCAAGGTGCTGACGTTCGCGCCGCTCGCGTCGGACGTGATGCTGGCCGTCTACGGCAACGGCTTCTTCCCGCAACCGCAGATAAACAACCTGCGCTACCAAAGGTCAGGGACCGGAGCCAACGCAGGCACCTGGACCAACATTTCGGCTTCTACAGGCGGGGGCGACGGGAACGTTTTCGGTGGTACGGCAACCATCGATCAGAACGACTGGGCTCTGGTGGCGGTCAGCACGACCACCATCTACACGTTCCGTGCGAAGGCGAACGGCTCAGGACTCGATGGTGTCAAGTACAACACCGGTAGCAACAACTGGTCTGCGCTCACCGGCCAGTCCGCGCCGCCGTCCTTCGGCACCGGTCAGTCGTTCAAGTCCGGCGGCGGATTGTTCGGTGCAACCGACGGGGCGAATGTCTGGTTGTTCGCGATCAACAGCAGTGACAGCGCAAACTCGATCCTGTTCACGAAGTTCAACGGCTCCTCGTGGACGTCGTGGGCGGTCGTTCCCGGCACGAACACCGGCACACACACGCGCAACTTCATCGCCGGCTACCGGACGCTCAGCAGCAGCCAAGTCGGCCTGGCGTGGACGGAGGGCACGAGCACCGTCGACGTGTTCACGATCTCGCTGAACACCGGTGGCGCGACGGGGCCAACACCGGTCACGGTCGCGCTGACGGCGCCACTGAATGGATCTTCAGTATCGGGAGCCACCACTGTCAGTGCCACCGCATCGTCGACAGCCGGCACCATCTCCGGCGTGCAGTTTCTGCTGGACGGCGTCAATCTCGGGGCCGAGGTCCTCACCAGCCCGTATTCGATTTCGTGGGACACCACGACTGCCGCTGGCGGTACGCATTTCCTCACGGCGGTCGCTCGGGACAATACTGGTGCGACCGGATTCGCGAACACGAGGACGGTCAGCGTCGATACTGCCGCGCCGACGGTGTCGATGACGGCGCCCGCGAACGGCGACACGGTGACTGGAACCAGCGTCGACGTCGCCGCGAACGCGTCGGACGATATCGGCGTGGCCGGCGTGCAGTTCCTGCTCGATGGCGCGCCGCTCGGCCCGGAAGTGACCGCGCTGCCATACGCGATCAATTGGGACTCGACGACCGCGGCCAACGGCCAGCACACGCTCGCTGCGCGCGCGCGCGACGCCGCAGGGCGGCAGACGACATCGGCGGCGGTGATCGTCACCACTACCGCGAACCGGCTGACACCGACGATCACGTGGGCGACACCGCCGGCCATCGCGTACGGCACGGCACTCGGCCCGACGCAGTTCAACGCGACAGCGAGCGTGCCAGGAACTTTCGTGTACTCACCTGCAGCCGGCACCGTGCTGGGCGTGGGGACCGGCCAACCACTGTCGGTCTCGTTCACTCCAACCGACACGACGACGTACACGACCGCCGCGTCGAACGTGTCGATCACGGTGACAAAGGGCGCGCCGACAATCACCTGGCCGGCGCCCGCTGACAGCTTCTACGGGACGACGCTCAGCTCGGTGCAGCTGAACGCAGCAGCGAATGTGCCGGGGACGTTTGCGTACACTCCGGCCGTAGGAACGCTCCTGTCTGCCGGGACGGGGCAGACGTTGTCAGTGACGTTCACGCCCGCTGACACCACGAACTACGACGTGGTCACGGCGTCTGTCGCGATCAGTGTCTTCAAAGCCACGCCGACGATCACCTGGGCGGCGCCGGCCGCCATTGGCTTCGGTACAGTGTTGAGCAACGTTCAATTGAACGCGACGGCAAACGTGAGAGGGACATTTGCGTACTTGCCGGCGGCGGGTGCGGTGCTCGCGCCCGGTGTTCAGACGCTGTCGGTGACGTTCACGCCGGCCGACACCACGAACTACAACGGCGCGACCAGCAGTGTCGCCCTGACGGTGCTGAAGGGGACGCCGGACATTACGTGGTCCGCGCCGGCAGCCATCGTCTATGGGACCGCACTGGGGCCGATCCAGCTCAATGCGACGAGCACGGTTCCTGGGAGTTTTGCCTATACCCCGACAGCGGGAACGGTGTTGCCGGCTGGTGCGCACACGCTGTCGGCCACGTTCACCCCCGCAGATCCGAGGAGTTACGACAGTGCGGCGGCAAGCGTAGCGGTTACGGTGAACAAGGCGACGCCGCCGATTACGTGGCCGACGCCCGCGGATATCGTTTACGGCACCGCGCTGAGTGCGACGCACCTGAATGCCACGTCGACCGTCGAGGGGACATTTGCCTATAGCCCCGCGATCGGTGCCCTGCTGAACGCCGGAGCGGCGCAGACGCTCTCGGTCACGTTCATGCCGACGGATGCGGTGAATTACACCACGGCGACGCAGACCGTCAGCATCAATGTGCTGAAGGCCACGTCCACGATCACGTGGCCTGCGCCGGCGGATATTACCTATGGCACCGCGTTGAGCGCAGCGCAGTTGAATGCGACGACGAGCGCCGACGGCACCTTCGTCTACACCCCGGCGTCCGGGACCGTGCTGAACGCGGGCGCGGCGCAGACGCTTTCTGTCACGTTCACGCCGACGGATGCCGCGAATTACACCGGCGCGACGGCGACGGTCTCAATCACGATGCTGAAGGCCACGCCAACGATCACGTGGCCGACGCCGCTTGATACCACCTACGGCACCGCACTGAGCGGGACGCAACTGAACGCGAGCGCGAGTGTGCCGGGCACGTTCGTGTACGCGCCGACGGCTGGAACAACGCTCGATGCGGGCGCGCACGCACTATCCGTCACGTTTACACCGACGGATGCCGTGAATTACACGGGCGCGACGGCGACGGTCAACATCACCGTGCTGAAGGCGACGCCGACAATCACCTGGCCGACGCCGCCGGACATTAGGTACGGAGCGGCGTTGAGCGCGACGCAGCTGAACGCGACGGCCAGCGTCCCTGGCGCGTTCGTCTATGCGCCGGCGGCCGGGACAACACTCGATGCGGGCGCCCACACGCTGTCCGTCACGTTCACGCCGACTGATGCCGTGAATTACACGGGCGCGACGGCGACGGTCAGCATCATCGTACTGAAGGCGACGGCAACGGTCACGTGGGCGACGCCACCTGACATTGTCTACGGCAGCGTGCTCACTGGGACGCAGCTGAACGCCAGCGCCAGCGTGCCGGGCACGTTCGTCTACGCGCCCGCCGCAGGTGCGGTGCTCAATGCGGGCGCTGCACAGACGCTCTCCGTCACGTTCACGCCGACGGACGCGGCGAACTACACCACGGCAACGAAGACCGTCACCATCAACGTGCTGAAGGCCACGCCAACGATTGCCTGGTCGACGCCGGCAGACATGACTTACGGGACGGCCCTCAGCGCGACACAGCTGAACGCAACGTCGAGTGTGGAGGGCACGTTCGTCTACACGCCAGCCGCGGGCGTGGTGCTGAACGCCGGCCCTGCGCAGACGCTGTCGGTCGCGTTCACGCCAACGGATGCGGCCAACTACACCACAGCAACGAAGACGGTCAGCATCACCGTGCTGAAGGCGACGCCGACCATCACCTGGCCGGCGCCCGTGGACCTCACATATGGCAGCGCGCTGAGCGCGGCGCAGCTGAATGCGACGTCGAGCGTCGGCGGCGCCTTCGTCTATTCGCCAGCCGCTGGAACGGTGCTCGACGCTGGTTCGCACACGCTGTCGGTGACGCTGGCGCCGACCGATGCGAACTACACGAGCGCAACGGCCAACGTCACGATCAACGTTCTCAAAGCAACGCCGACGATCGTTTGGCCAACACCGGCGGACATCACCTACGGCACCGCCCTCGGCGCGATGCAGCTGAACGCGACATCGACAACAGCAGGGACCTCTATCTATACGCCGGCGGCGGGTGCGGTGCTCAATGCGGGTGCGGCGCAGACGCTCTCCGTCACGCTCACGCCGACCGACGCAGCGAATTACACGACCGTGACCGGCAGCGTCAGCATCAACGTCCTGAAAGCGACGCCCACGCTCGCGTGGCCTGCGCCTCCGGACATCACCTACGGCACGGCGCTGGGTGAGCTGCACCTGAATGCGACGACGAGCGTGCAGGGCACGTTCGTGTATGCGCCGGTCGCAGGAACCGTGCTCGATGCCGGATCGCACGCACTGTCGGTGACGTTCACCGCGGCGGACGCGGCGAATTACACGACCACTGCGGCAAGCGTCAGCGTGAGCGTGCTCAAAGCGACGCCGACCGTTACGTGGCCGACACCGGCGAACATCACGTACGGCACGCCACTCAGCGCGACCCAGTTGAACGCCACGTCGAGCGTGCCGGGCACGTTCGTATACACGCCCGCCGCCGGCACGGTACTGGATGCGGGATCCCACCCCGTGTCGGTGACGTTCACGCCGACAGACGCCACCAATTACACCACATGTACTGAGACGGTCTCGATCACGGTGCTGAAGGCGACGCCGACGATCGCATGGCCGGCGCCAGCGGACATCACGTTTGGCACCGCGCTGAGCGCGGCGCAACTGAACGCGACGTCAGGGACGCCAGGGACATTGCTCTATACGCCGGCCTCGGGCACTGTGCTGAATGCGGGGTCGCACACCTTGTCGGTCACGCTCACGCCGGCAGACGCGGCCAACCACACAGTTGCAACCGCAACCGTGAACATTGCGGTGTTGAAGGCGACGCCGTCGATCACCTGGCCGGCGCCAGCGGACATCACGTTTGGCACCGCGCTGAGCGCGACCCACCTCAATGCGACGGCGAGCGTGGATGGGACATTTGTTTATACTCCCGCGGCGGGAACGGTGCTCGACGCAGGGCCGCACACGCTGTCTGTGACGTTCACGCCGACTGATGCGGCGAACTACACGATGGCGATGGCAACCGTCGCCAGCACTGTGTCGAAGGCCACGCCGACGGTTGCGTGGCCGACCCCCGCGGACATTGTGTACGGCACGGCGCTGAGCGCGATTCAATTGAACGCGACGACGACCGTGCCCGGGACCTTTACGTATTCCCCGGCGGCCGGCACCATCCTGAATGCCGGTGCGGCGCAGACCCTGTCCGTCACGTTCACGCCGACCGACGCCGGGAATGTCGCGGCTGCTACGGTGAGCGTCAGCATCAACGTGCTCAAGGCGACGCCGCCGATCACATGGGCGGCTCCAGCCGACATCACATATGGCACCGCGCTGAGCGCCACGCAGCTGAACGCCTCCTCGAGTGTGCCGGGCAGCTTCATCTATACGCCAGCCGCAGGAACCGTGCTCGCTGCCGGCCCGCACGCGCTGTCGGTGACGTTCACGGCGACTGATGCCGCGAATTACACGACTGCGACGGCCAGCGCCACACTCACGGTGCTGAAAGGCACACCGGCAATCACCTGGGCGACACCAGCCGACGTCGTGTACGGCGCTTTGCTGAGCACGGCGCAACTGAACGCGACCGCCAACGTCCCCGGCACGTTCGTCTACACGCCGGCTGCGGGCGTGGCGCTGAATGCGGGGGCGGGGCAGACGCTCTCGGTCACCTTCACCCCGACGGACGCGGCGAACCATGCGACGGCAACCGCGAGCGTCTCGATCAACGTGCTGAAGGGCACGCCGACCATCACCTGGTCGATCCCGCCGGATATCACGTATGGCACGGCGCTGAGCACGACGCAGTTGAATGCGACGTCGACCGTTACCGGCACGTTCGCCTATACACCGGCAGCAGGCACGGTGCTGGACGCCGGGTCGCATCCGCTGTCCGTGACGTTCACGCCGACTGACGCGAACTACACGTCCGCGACCGCCACCGTCAGCCTCACGGTGTTGAAGGCGACACCGGCGATCACCTGGTCCGCACCGGCCGACATCACCTATGGCGCGGCACTGACCGCGACGCAGTTGAATGCCACGTCCACGGTGGCCGGCACGTTCGCCTATACACCGGCAGCGGGCACGGTGCTGGATGCAGGGGCACACGCGCTGTCGCTGACGTTAGCGCCGACGGATGCGAACTACACGTCCGCGACGAAGACGGTCGGCGTCACGGTACTGAAGGCGACGCCGACCATCACGTGGCCGACACCGGCTGACATCAGCTATGGGACGGCACTCAGTGCCACGCAATTGAATGCGACGTCGACTGCCGCGGGCACGTTCGCCTACACGCCCGTTGCGGGAACTGTACTGGATGCGGGCTCGCACACGTTGTCGGTCACGTTGACGTCGACTGAGGCGAACTACACGACGGCGACGAAGACCGTCGCGATCGCGGTACTGAAGGCCACGCCGACCATCACGTGGCCGACGCCGGCCGACATCTCGTACGGCACCGCGCTGAGCGCGACGCAGCTGAACGCGACTGCGAGCGTGCCGGGGACATTTACGTATTCACCGGCTGCCGGCACGGTGCTGGATGCCGGATCGCGCGCGTTGTCGCTAACGTTCACGCCGACTGATGCGGTGAACTACACAGGCGCGACCGCAACCGTCAGCATCGCGGTGCTGAAGGCGACGCCAACGATCACGTGGGCGGCGCCCGCTGACATCACGTACGGCACGGCGCTGAGCGCGACGCAGCTGAACGCGACCTCGAGCGTCGCCGGGGCGTTCGTCTACACGCCGGCGCCGGCCACGGTACTGGATGCGGGATCGCACACCTTGTCGGTCACGTTGACACCGACCGACACGAACTACACGACCGCAACGAAGGCGGTCACGATCGATGTGCTGAAGGCGACGCCGACGATCGTGTGGCCCACGCCTTCGGATATCAGCTATGGCACGGCGCTGAGCGCCGCCCAGTTGAAGGCGACCTCGAGCGTACCGGGCAGTTTCGTTTACGCGCCGGCTGCGGGGACCGTGCTGGATGCGGGCTCGCACTCGCTGTCGGTCACCTTCACACCGACCGAGGCGAACTACACGACGGCGACGGCGAGTGTCAGCCTCACTCTGCTCAAGGGGACGCCAACGATCACCTGGCCGACTCCGGCGGACATCACGTACGGCACGGCCCTCAGCGCCACGCAATTGAACGCCACGTCGAGTGTGCCCGGTGCCTTCGTCTACACCGCGGCCGCGGGGACTGTACTCGATGCGGGGTCGCACACCGTATCGGTCGCGTTCACACCGACAGACGCCACGAACTACAACACGTGTACTGAGACGGTCACGATCACGGTGCTGAAGGCGACGCCGACGATCACGTGGGCGGCGCCGGCTGACATCACCTACAGCACCGCACTGAGCGCGACGCAGCTGAACGCGACCTCGAGCGTCCCCGGCACGTTCGTGTACACCCCGGTTGCGGGAACCGTGCTCGACGCCGGTACGCACTCGCTGTCGGTCACCTTCACGCCGACCGACGCGAATTACACGACAACGTCGTCCAGCGTGAGTCTCACGGTGCTCAAGGCCACGCCGACAATCGTCTGGCCATCGCCCGCGGACATCACATACGGCACGGCACTCGGCGCGACACAGTTGAACGCGACCACGAACGTGCCCGGCTCCTTCGCCTACACGCCGGCTGCGGGGATCGCACTGGGTGCCGGCTCGCATGACTTGTCTGTCATCTTCACACCGGCCAACGGCGCTAACTACTCGACGGCCACCACAACCGTCTCGATCGTGGTGTTCAAAGCTGCAGCGACGATCAACTGGCCGACGCCGCCGGACATTGTGTATGGGACCGTGCTGAGCGCGACGCAGTTGAACGCGACGGCGAGCGTGCCAGGCACATTGATCTACACGCCGGCGTCAGGCACGGTCCTGAATGCCGGTTCGCATGCGTTATCGGTCACGTTGACGCCGACCGACGCGGTCAACTACGCGGGCGCGAGCGCAACCGCGAATATTACAGTGCTGAAGGCAACGCCGACGATCACGTGGCCCGCGCCTGCCGAGATCACCTATGGCACGCCGCTGAGCGCAGCGCAACTCAACGCGACCGCGAGCGTTGATGGCACGTTCGCCTATGCCCCCGCGGCTGGAACGGTGCTCGATGCCGGGGCGCATATGGTGTCCGTGACGTTCACGCCGGCTGATGGGGCGAACTACACAGCCGCGACGGCCACCGTCGCCACCAATGTGTCGAAGGCCACGCCGACGATCGCGTGGCCGACCCCCGCGGACATTGGGTACGGCACGGCGCTGAGTGCGACCCAGTTGAACGCGACGGCGACCGTGCCTGGAACCTTTACCTATTCGCCAGCGGCGGGGACCGTTCTGATCGCCGGTGCAGCGCAGGCGCTCTCCGTAACGTTTACGCCGAACGACGCGGCCAATTACGCGGGCGGGACGGCGAGCGTCAGCATCACCGTGCTCAAGGCGACGCCGACGATCACGTGGCCGGCGCCCGCGGACATCACCTACGGCACGGCGCTAAGCGCGACGCAACTCAACGCGACGGCGAGTGCGCCCGGCACGTTGGCCTATACGCCCGGGTTGGGGACCGTGCTGGATGCGGGCTCGCATGCATTGTCGGTCACCTTCACGCCGACGGACGCCGCCAACTATTCTGGCGCGACCGCCACGGTGACCATCGCGGTGCTGAAGGCCGCGTCGACGATCACGTGGCCGGCGCCCGCGGACATCACGTACGGCGCCGCCCTGAGCGCGACGCAACTCAATGCGACGGCGAGCGCGCCCGGGACGTTCGTCTACACACCGGCCCTGGGGACCGTGCTGGATGCGGGGTCACATGAGCTGTCGGTTACGTTCACGCCGACGAATGCCGCCAACTATTCGGGCGCAACCGCCGCCGTGACCCTCACGGTGCTGAAGGCCGCGTCGACGATCACCTGGCTGGCGCCCGCGGACATCACGTATGGCACGGCGCTGAGCGCGACACAACTCAACGCGACGGCGAGCGCGGCCGGGACGTTCGTTTACACACCGGCCCTGGGAACCGTATTGGATGCGGGGTCACACGAGCTGTCGGTTACGTTGACACCGACCGACGCGAACTACACGACCGCAACGAAGACCGTCACGATGGATGTGCTGAAGGCCACGCCGACGATCACGTGGCCGGCGCCCGCGGATGTCGCCTACGGCACCGCATTAACTGCGACGCAGCTCAACGCGACGGCGAGCGCGCCGGGCACGTTGGCCTATACGCCGGCTGCGGGCACGATGCTGGATGCCGGCACGCATGCGCTCTCGGTGACGTTCACGCCGACGAATGCCGCCAACTATTCGGGCGCAACCGCCACCGTGACCCTCACGGTGCTGAAGGCCACGTCGACGATCACCTGGCCCACACCCGCGGACGTCACCTACGGCGCCGCGCTGAGCGCGACGCAACTCAACGCGACGGCGAGCGCGGCCGGCACGTTGGCTTATACGCCGGCATTGGGCACGCTGCTCGATGCGGGCACGCACGCGCTCTCGGTGACGTTCACGCCGACGGACTCGGCGAACTACTCTGGCGCGACGGCAACGTCGACCATCACGGTGCTGAAGGCCGCGTCGACCATCACGTGGCCGGCGCCCGCGGACATCACCTACGGCACCGCGCTGAGCGCGACGCAGCTCAACGCGACGGCGAGCGCGCCCGGCACGTTGGCCTATACGCCCGCGTTGGGGACCGTGCTGGGTGCGGGCTCGCATGCATTGTCGGTCACCTTCACGCCGACGGACGCCGCCAACTATTCTGGCGCGACAGCCACGGCGACCATCACGGTCCTGAAGGCCTCGTCGACGATTACGTGGCCCGCGCCCGCGGACATCACGTATGGCACGGCGCTGAGCGCGACGCAACTCAACGCGACGGCGAGCGCGCCCGGCACGTTCGTTTACACGCCCGCGGCGGGGACGGTACTGGATGCGGGCTCGCACACGTTGTCGGTCACGTTGACGCCGACCGACGCGAATTACACGAGTGCGACCAAGACGGTCACGATCGATGTGCTCAAGGCGACGCCGACCATCATCTGGTCGACGCCTGCGGACATCGCGTACGGCACGGCGCTGAGTGCGACGCAGCTGAACGCGACGGCGAGCGTGTCCGGAACGTTCGCTTATACC
>Ga0209686_1000448_pt1 | contig 21361 bp, 15 predicted proteins | sample GraSoiAngelo_126_FD_185883 | JGI IMG/M metagenome (GOLD analysis project Ga0209686, IMG submission 185883) | Grasslands soil microbial communities from the Angelo Coastal Reserve, California, USA - 14_0927_09_20cm (SPAdes) (version 2) | ecosystem: Environmental > Terrestrial > Soil > Grasslands ...
CCTGGATGGGATTGCCGTTAGAAAGTTGATACGTCTTGCAGAGGATGTCGCCATTCTCATCCAGGAGAACTGCCTTTGTGGAGGTCGAGCCGCCATCAATCCCCACAAAGCCAGCGACAGTTGAATTCTTCTGAAAGGTCGCCGGCACGAATTTCTTGCGGCGATACTTATCTTTGAACTCCTCCAATTCCGACGGAGCCGCGACTAGTCCCTTGCCTCCGGATTTGGCTTTCTCTTCTTGCCGCCCGAATTCAATGTAATGGATAAGTTTCTCGTATCCCTGATAGCAGCCGATGCAGTCGTCCTCGCCCTTGCCGAACTCAATGGAGCCGAGTGCGGCGAAGTATTGTGCATTCTGCGGAGCTTTGATCAGATCTTCCGGCTTCGCCCCTGCAGGAACTTCAACTTTGCGCTCTTGCCACATGCGCGGAATGTTCGCCTGCCATGCTTCGCGCATGCCGCGGATGAACGTGTTGGGACCGCCGAGCAGCAGCACGTGCGGACGCAGTGTGTGCCCGCGCGTCAGCACGCTCAGGTTTTGCAGAATGATCGCTTCGAACAATGAAGCCATCAGCTCATCAGGGGGGGTGCCGACTTTCTGAAGACTGTTGATATCAGTCTCGGCGAACACGCCACACTTCCCTGCTACTTTGTGCAGCTTGATTCCATGATATCCCTGTTCTGCGAGTTCCTCGACCGGAATCTTCAGCTTGGCATTGATCTTGTCGATGACCGCGCCTGTGCCGCCGGCGCACTTATCATTCATCGACGGAATTTTCTTCTTGCGCCCCGATTCGTCATCATCTTTGAAGACAATGATCTTCGCGTCTTGTCCACCCAGCTCGACGACCGAATACACTTCGGGATGGAGCTTTTCCACCGCCAGCGAAACCGCCGTGACCTCCTGAACGAACTTGGCGCCGATCTGCTCGGCAATGCCCCCTCCCCCAGAACCGGTCAGGAACATGCGAGTGTTGTGGCGGCTAATGCCGGCGTCCTTCTCCATCCGCTTGAGGAACTCCAGTGTCTTTTCCGGCTGCTTGGTCTCGTGCCGCTGGTAGTCCTGCCAGAGGATTTCATCGGTGGCCGCATTGACAACCACGGCCTTTACGGTGGTCGAACCAACATCGAGTCCAACCATGAATTTATTTTGCTGATCATGACCGTGCGCTTGATGTTCGTGCATTCTGTCCTCTCAACATATCCAAACTGGGAACTAGGAACTGACAACTGAGAACTGCTCTTTTCAAAGAGATTTGAGAATTACCGGGAACTCAAAACCCAGTTCTCAGTTCCCGGTTCTCAGTTCTCAGTCGCCGCTTGCGGTCGCCGGAACAGACACGGGCACGCGCGCCCGCTTCCAAAAATGCGTGTCTTTGTCGATGCGATCGCTCACGTGCAGGATGAACTGGGCTGCAGTTCCAGCCACTCCCTGGCGGTGCGGGACGTGATAGAACGGCCGCTTCAGTTCGGGATGCTCGTCGATGTATTCTCGAATCTGCTGCATCGACTTACCCGTTGACTTCAGGCACTGTTCGAACTCGCCTTTGGCCTTGACTTTCGCCTCGCCCAGCGCCATTTGGACGCGACTGTGGGCGTTGACCTCACCTTCGCCGGAGGTTTCAATCGGCAGGAAGATCATGTCTTTGAACTTGTTGATAACAGCCGACTGTACCCCGTCGGATTGCGATGAAGGCATGCAGCCAAACGGCTTGAGCGCCAGCACCATGTGGCAGAGTTTATGCACGGTGTAATAAACGTTCTTGCCCACCTCGAGGTGCCCTTCTCCACCGCGTGCGAACTGGTTGTAGAAGGGATGCGCCATCTCGGCCAATTCGGTCTGTGGCACTAGTTGATGCGTAATGCCGCCCAGGTTCTTGATCGTGCGGTGGTAGAAGAAGTTCCACATCTTCTCACCGAAGCCAATGCCCCATAGTTTCTTGCGCAGGCCGATGTAGTTGGCAAACTGCTTCTTCGGCTCGTACCACTCAGCGTTGCGGTAAGGTTGATTCACTGGCCACTTTGCTATGGCGTGCGCCTTCGCCTGGTACATCAGGTAAGCGACCCAGGTAGCAATTGGCTCGACCATTACCTGCGCGCCCTCGCGCTCCAGGAAATCAAACATGTGGAAGTTGCCATCGCCCTCGGTGATCTGCGCCCAGAACTCACCCGTGATCTTTACCAGCGACTTTACCTTGGTGCGATCAACTTCGATCGAATTCATCTTTTCGCGGGCGGCGTGCAATGCATTCAGATAATCCTTGCCCCACATGTGCTCGTGCCACTTGCCGAAAACGTTTGCCATGTTGCGCAAAACTTTGTTGCTCTTAAACTTGGGCTTAGCCCACTCTGGCGCCCGCTCCTCGATCTCAAATGATTTGCGACTGCGCAGGTCCTCGCATAATCCGTCTACCATCTCCCGGAACACGCGATCAGTTTCGCCTTTGTTAACTTCAAACGGGCGAATCTGGTAAATCAAGTCATTGATCACATCGCCCAGATGCATCGCGTTCAGCATGCCGAAACCAAAGTCGATGGTGAATTTGAGTCCCGGTTCGCCAGAGGCTGCTTTGATGCCGTCGCTGTCTTTAAACAGCAGCACGCGGAAGCCGTCAAATCCAGCATTTTGCAGCGCAAACCGATACTCGGCTTCGTACATGCCGAAGCGGCATGGTCCGCACGATCCCGCGGTGAAGAAGACGTAGTTGTCCAGAATCTGCTGGCGCGGAATACCTTCCTTCTCCAAAAATTGGAGATACTGCACCAGATTTCCGACAGTAAAATATGTCGGATTACACTGGCCGTTGTTGCCGTACTCTTTGCCGGTTTGAAAGGCGGCGACGTTAGGCACCGGCAGCTTCTCGCAGCGATAGCCGCAGCCCTGGAAGACGGCGCGAATCAGGTCTTCGTGCTTCCAGGTGAAACCGCCGAACAGAATGGTGACTTGGTTCCGCTCTTCGGCGGTAAATGCGCGCTCCACCGGCCGGTGGAAGTGCGAGGGCTGATCAAGGCCGGCGATCTGGCGCAGTCTGGCACGCTCAGCTTGCAGGCGCTGCTTGATTTCTTCATCTTTTTCGATTTGGACAAGATTGGTCGCCATTATCTTCCTCCGGCGTGGGATTTTGAGAATGTTTTCTGGATGAAATTGGCGACCGGACGGCCGCCTGGATCGGGTGGGCAGGGATGCAGTCTTCGCCGAAAGCTTGAGGTCGCACCCAAGCGGGAACAGGCTGGCGAGACATCACGACGCATCCGAAACTCCTTCGAGCTTGGCAAGGAGTGTCGCGGTTGTGCGCCGGGGAGAGTTACGTCAAAGACGAACTTCCACGCGCCGGTAATAGCGAACTGCGATTGCGTTCTCGTGCCGGGCGTCCGAAGAGCATCCTGTACGACGTGCGAGCTTCGAGAACAGCGCAACTACCAATTACACAAAGCTGCCGGTTACGCCTTGGAATCCATGGGCAGCCTGCTTCAGAACCCAGTTGATGACCCTCGCATCGTTGTAGCAGAAACCTAGGTTATGATTCAAGGTCGAGAAGCAATGGGTCTGGCAAGATTTCTTCATTTCATCCAATTGCGGAACCACGAATTTGTGCTTTTCAATCGTCCCCCGGTCATGCGTAGCTGAGTACATGGGGAAGCAATGGTGCCAGAGTTCCATCTACCCTAATAATCAATGAGTTCTGGCCAGCTCTGCAATTCCAGGGTTCAACTTTTCCGCGCAGGAAATCCTTCATATCCTGCAGCCGCTTCACCGAATTCACCATCTTGTAACCGGATTCATTTTTCTGAATCAGACAATCGATTAATTCGTCCACCTTTGGCCAGTCTTGCCGATGGATGAAGGTATCGTTAGCTTCGTACTGCTTGAAGTGCTCCTGCTCAATCATCGGGGACCGGTCAATCACATCGGGCCGCAGCAGCCGCGCGTTTGTTGGCATGTATATCCCAGAAGCCTTTCTTGGCGGCATAGTAAGAAGCCTTGTGGACCAATTGCGGCCGCGACAGTGGCTCGCCTCCCATAAAGGCCAGCACGCGGCATGTGGTCGAGTGCAGCCCATCGATTGATCGCTTGACGACATCTTCGGTCATGCCCTTAACGCTATTGTCGAAAGCCCAGCAGTAGTGGCAATCGAGATTGCATTTCCATTCCGTAAAAAGGTAGGCAATGATCGGATGAAATGGCCCCGGCAACAGGCGTGATTTGAAATATGGGAAGAGCCACCCATTCATCGCGCGGTAGACCAGCGGGGCAGGCCAATGGCGCTTCCCGGCTCCGGCGCGCTCTAGATTCTCCTCATAGTTGTCGTCTTGCGCCATCAATTCGGGATGCTGCGGAAATACCGGTTCAGGAAATTTCTCAGCCTGACGCCCGGGCACCAGGATTGGCCGAGGTGCAGGCGACTTCTTTAGAAGATCGTGAAGTTGAACATCGAGACGAAACGGCGGGGGTGCGTCATGCGCACCGTGCTGTTCCTGAAGAGCAGGCATTTGCGTTCTCCTTGCGGATCAGGTTTCCCGTGTAGATGTAGATGCTATCCTTAAGTTGCACAAATTTTTCGAAATAAAAAATTCTAAGCGAGCGAGATGCGATCCCGATGCGGAAGAACTGACCCGATTCTATTTTTCGGATTGGAGTCCCGCATGATGATGTGCTATGCGTCTAGCATATTGGTTTTGTAATGTTTTGTGATTTATTGCCACTGTTGCTGAACAGTTTTCTTTAAACTTGCTATGTAAGTACCTGACAGATTGGACGGTGATTTGAACGCACGTCGCACTGGTCGCCGGCACGCAGCCGGCAGCAGGAAATTTTCGGAGCCGATCCGTTCCTTTCATCATCCAAAAACAAGGAGTAAGTAGCTGGCTTTCAATGGCTTGCTACTCGAGCCGATTAAGCTAGAGACAAGGCTTAGGTTATTAGCACCGGGCAGGGTCGATACCTGCCACCCCAGAGGTCATCATGTGGATTGTTGCCCTCGCCCTGCGGCGGCCTTATACCTTCGTCGTAGTCGCGCTCCTTCTACTTATCCTCGGACCTATCGTTATTTTTCGCACTCCGACGGATATTTTTCCAAATATCAATATTCCCGTCGTAAGCATTCTGTGGAATTACGGCGGGCTAAGCGCCGAAGAGATGGCAAACCGCATCGTCTCCCAAACTGAGCGCGGCCTGACCACCACAGTCGATGATATTCAACATAGCGAATCGCAATCGCTCAATGGCATCTCGGTGATTAAGGTCTTTTTCCAGCCGGGCGCCAACATTGAAAAGGCGATCGCCCAGATCACGGCTATTTCGCAGACTCAGTTGCGCTTTTTGCCTCCCGGCACGCAGCCTCCATTGATCATCACCTACAGCGCCTCGACCGTTCCCATTCTTCAACTTGCGCTCTCAGGACAAAAACTATCTGAGCAACAGCTATTTGATTACGGTGTCAACTTCATCCGCACGCGCCTGGTGACAATTCCCGGTTGCGCCATTCCCTGGCCGTACGGAGGCAAGCAGCGCCAGGTGCAGGTTGACCTCGATACAAACGCGCTGCAATCCAAAGGCTTGTCTCCCGTCGACGTAGTTAATGCAATCAATGTCCAGAATCTGATTCTGCCGTCAGGAACATCCAAGATTGGCGGCTTCGAATACAACGTTGATTTGAATGGCAGCCCGCAGACCGTGGCTGAACTAAACGATCTGCCAATCAAAAGGGTCGGAAACACAACGATCTATATCCGCGATGTAGCGTACGTTCGCGACGGGTTCCCGCCACAAACGAATATTGTTCGCGTAAACGGCCATCGTGCTTCCCTGCTGACAATTCAGAAGAATGGCAATGCTTCAACGCTGGATATCATCTCCGGAATCAAATCCCTGCTGCCCCACATTATGTCGGGGCTTCCTCCCGAACTGAAGGTAGAACCGCTGGCGGACCAATCATTGTTCGTCCGCGCTTCGATTGACGGCGTAGTGCGCGAGGCGCTGATTGCAGCCTGCCTTACCGGCTTCATGATTCTGGTTTTCCTGGGAAGCTGGCGCAGCACGGTCATCATCGCCGTATCAATTCCGCTTTCGATTTTGACTTCGATCATCGTTCTAAGCGCTTTGGGCGAGACCATCAACATCATGACCCTCGGTGGCCTGGCGCTGGCGGTCGGAATCCTCGTCGATGATGCGACGGTCGAAATTGAAAACATCAACCGCAATATCGCCCAAGGAAAGGAAATTCAGCATGCGATTTTGGATGGTGCGCAGCAGATCGCCGTTCCGGCATTTGTCTCAACTCTTGCGATCTGCATCGTCTTCGTTCCCATGTTCTTTCTGACCGGCGTCGCGCGGTATTTGTTTGTTCCGCTCGCTGAGGCCGTTGTGTTCGCTATGCTCGCCTCCTATCTGCTTTCGCGAACCCTCGTGCCGACCATGGCCAAATACCTGCTACGCGGCCACGAGCATGAAGCCGGGCATTTGCCGCCGCCCAGCCGAAATCCGTTCGTGCAGATGCAGATTCGCTTCGAAGAGGGCTTTGAGAAGTTTCGCGACCGTTATCACGAGCTATTGGAGGGCTGCCTGCACCATCGCCGCACTTTCTTGTGGGCATTCTTTATCGCCTGCATCGGATCTTTCTTTCTGCTCGTGCCCTGGCTGGGGCGTGATTTCTTCCCCAAAGTTGACGCGGGTCAGTTCAAATTGCATATCCGTGCTCGCGCCGGCACGCGCATTGAGGAAACAGCAAACCTCGCGGACCGCATCGAGAGTTTCATTCGCCTGCAGATTCCGCCCGATCAAATTGCAAGCATTATCGACAACATCGGGCTGCCTTACAGCAGCATCAATCTTTCCTACAGCAATTCCGCTCCCACAGGACCAGCCGATGCCGATATCCTGGTAACGCTATCGCCGAAGCATCGGCCAACTGATGACTACGTCCACGATCTCCGCCTGCGGCTGCGCGAGGCCTTTTCCGGCGTGGATTTTTCTTTTTTGCCCGCCGATATCGTCAGCCAAATATTAAACTTTGGCTTGCCTTCGCCCATTGATATCCAGGTAGTCGGCTATAACCTAGAGGGGAACCGCCGATTTGCCGATAAGCTGCTCCAGGAAATCCGTATGGTGCCGGGCACCGCGGATCTACGTATCCAGCAGCCCTTCGATCAACCCTATCTGCACATCGATGTCGACCGTACCAAAGCGCAGCTCGCCGGCTTCACTCAGCGTGACATCGCACAGAACTTGCTGATATCCCTCAGCGGAAGTTTCCAAACCTCGCCCAGCTTCTGGCTGGACCCGAAGAATGGCGTGAGCTATTCGATCGCCACGCAGACCCCGCAATACCGCCTCGATTCTCTACAAGGGCTGGAGAACATCCCGGTTACGGGTCCCAGCGGCGCGCGGCCGGAAATTCTGGCCAGCCTGGCATCCATCCATCGCGGCTCGGGAATGTCGCTGGTTTCGCATTACGATATCCAGCCAGTAGTCGATATCTACGGATCTGTCGCCAGACGTGATCTGGGCGGAGTCGCGAATGACATCAGCAAGATCGTGGATAATGCCAGAAAAGAACTGCCACGCGGATCGGAGGTAAACATCCGAGGCCAGGTGCAAACCATGAAAAGTTCCTATTCAGGATTGCTTTCCGGCCTGGCGTTCGCAATTTTGCTGGTTTACTTGCTCATCGTGGTGAACTTTCAGTCGTGGCTCGATCCATTTATTATTATTTCCGCCCTGCCTGCTGCTCTGGCGGGCATCGTGTGGTGCCTCTTTGTGACACACACGCGAATCAGCGTTCCGTCGCTTACCGGGTCGATCATGTGCATGGGCGTGGCAACTGCGAACAGCATCCTGGTAGTCAGCTTCGCGAAAGAACAAATGTCGGAGGGAAGGGACGCGCTCTCCGCCGCGCTGCAAGCCGGTTTTACGCGCTTCCGCCCCGTGCTGATGACGGCGCTTGCCATGATCATTGGCATGGTGCCGATGGCGATCGGGCTGGGTGAAGGCGGCGAACAAAATGCTCCATTGGGACGCGCGGTAATTGGCGGATTGGTTTTCGCTACCGCGGCGACGCTCTTCTTTGTGCCCGTTTTCTTTAGCGTCCTACACGGACGGCGTAAACCGGAGGAGATTGAATCACAGCGGTAAGTAGGATCATCATGATAGCTTTAGGTTTCGGAGCACTTAATGAAGGTCGATGACGAGAGCCGGCTGGAGACCGGTACGATCAGGGACTTTCAATCGCCCGAACCGGCGCAGAAGAAGCGTTCGCAGTCGTGGATCGTCGTCCTCGCCGTTCTCGTGGCGGTGGGGCTGGTCATCTTTGGCATCATGCCTCGCATCCAGGCCGACAAAGACCTCAAAAAAGAAACCGCCCGGATGGCCATCCCAACGGTTTCGGTAGTTCAGCCAAAGCGTTCGGCCCCTGCGCAGGAACTTATTCTTCCAGCCAATGTCCAAGCCTTCTCCGATGCTCCCATTTATGCGCGTACCAACGGCTATCTGAAGCGTTGGTATGTGGACATTGGCGGACGCGTGAGAGCCGGGCAACTGCTGGCGGAGATCGATACGCCGGAAATAAATCAGCAATTGCGCCAGGCGCGAGCCGATCTATCCACGGCCGAAGCCAATCTGAACCTATCGCGAATCACCGCTGAACGCTATGCCGGCCTACTAAAAACTGACTCAGTATCCAAGCAGGAAGCCGACAATGCCGAGGGCGACTATCAGGCAAAACAGGCAGTTGTGCATTCCGCGCAGGCCAATGTGAAGCGTCTGGAAGAGCTGCAATCGTTTGAGAAAATTTATGCGCCTTTCGCCGGTGTGATTACTGCCCGCAACACAGATGTCGGCGCGCTGATCGATTCCGGCGCAAGCGCTGGTGCGCGCAGTGAGCTATTTCACATAGCGCAGCCTGACCATCTTCGCGTTTACATCAATGTGCCACAGGTTTATTCGCAATTGGCCAAGCCCGGGATGAAGGCAGATCTGACTTTAGCTGAATTTCCCGATCGTCGTTTCGAAGGCAAGCTCGTTCGTACCGCAAGTGCGATCGATCCCGGTTCGCGGACACTACTGGTTGAAATCTCGGTGAATAATCCTGCAGGCCAGCTTTTCACGGGCGCTTACGCTGAAGTTCATATGAAGCTGCCTGTCGGGGCATCTTCCTTCACGCTTCCGGTGAACACTTTGCTGTTTCGCTCTGAAGGGCTGAGATTGGCGGTTGTGGGTCAAGGCAACAAAGTCGAGCTGAGGCCAATCCAGATCGGCCACGATTTCGGCAGTGAAGTCGAGATCATAGCTGGCTTGAACGGCAACGAGTCGGTGATCATAAATCCCCCTGATTCCATCGTGTCTGGCGAAGCTGTTCGTGTTGGTCAAGCCTCGACACAAACTACCGGAGCTTCGCAGTGAGAGTTCGCATCTCGAATTTTGGGCCTCGGACCTCAGCGTCTGCGGACCGGAATCTGAGGTCCGAAGTCTGCGGTCTGGCTGTCGTTCTACTTGTTCTCAGCGGCTGCGCAGTTGGGCCACGGTACGCGAAACCTGCGACTCCGACGGCGCCGGAGTACAAAGAAGTTCCTCCCAACTGGAAAACTGCACAGCCCAATGACCAAATCGCGCGCGGCAAATGGTGGGAGATTTTTCAGGACCCGCAATTGAACGCTCTGGAAGAGCAGATAAATGTCTCCAATCAGAATCTGAAAGCGGCGCAGGCGCAGTATGAGCAGGCGCGCGCGCTGGTACGTTTCAATCGCGCAGCTTACTATCCAACGGTTACCGCCGGAGCCTCAGCTCTCCGTGAGCACGTGTCGCAGAATCGGCCGCTAATAAGGTCCACAGCTCAGATTTCGACCAACGCTTCTGACTTTCAGATTCCGGTGGACGTTTCCTACGAGCCGGATGTCTTCGGGCGCGTGCGCCGCACCGTAGAGGCTGCGCGGTCAAACGCGCAGGCCAGCGCAGCAGATCTTGAATCCGTGAATTTGTCTCTTCACGCCGATCTCGCAATTGATTACTTTCAACTCCGGACCCTTGATGCCGAAGCGCAACTGCTGAACTCAACGGTTACTGCGTTCGAGAAGGCACTCGACCTTACGAGAAATCGCTATCAAGGAGGCGTGGCTTCCGCGGTAGATGTAGCACAAGCCGAAACCCAGCTTGAAACTACTCGTGCGCAAGCCATCGATGTGCAAGTACAACGATCTCAGAACGAGCACGCAATCGCCGTTCTGAGTGGACAGCCGCCATCCACTTTCAGCATCCCGGCTTCCCCATGGACAACCGCGCCTCCGGTAATTCCGCCTGGACTTCCCTCAGATTTACTGGAGCGCCGTCCTGACATCGCTGGCGCAGAACGCCGGGTCGCATCTGCGAACGCTCAGATTGGTGTTGCCCGCGCTGCATACTTCCCAGCAGTAGCTCTGAGCGGTTCTGGCGGTTTTGAAAGCACCGCGATCACCACTCTCATCCAAGGACCCAGCGGATTTCTGACCAGTGGAGCTTCAGCAGTAGTAACCGCATTCGATGTCGGACGGCGCCGAGCCATCTCTGAACAAGCGAGAGCAGCCTACAATCAAGCCACAGCGAATTACCGTCAATCCGTGCTAACCGCATTTCAGGAAGTAGAAGACAACCTGGCGGCCTTGCGTATTCTGGAACAAGAATCTAAAACCCAAAACGCCGCGGTAGCGGCCTCCGAGCATTCGCTGGAACTTTCTACGAACCGCTACAAAGGTGGAGTGGTGAGCTATCTGGAAGTCATTACCGCACAGAGCATCGCGCTAAGCGATGAGCGCGCTGCAGTGGGCATTCTGCGGCGCCGCATGACGGCTAGCGTGTCGCTGATCAAAGCTCTCGGAGGAGGATGGAACGTGACCAGTCTTCCTTCGGCTAAAGTTGCTTCGCAATCAGCTAATGGGCAATAGCTTTGAGGAAAGTTCGGTTTTAGCAGGCTACGGAAAAACAACGGTTCGTGTCAGGGCATCGCTTTAGCGATGCTGTAAGTGCCGCGTGGTGCGTGGCGCCTTCAGGCGCTGGCAGGCCGAAAACGAGTTTTCCGAAACCGGCTCTCAGCGTGCCGTTACAATCTTGTCCTTTCTGCCGGTAATTCCGCCTGAAGCACGACCTTACCTCGAAACTACCGGCGCGGTTACAACCTGCAGTTAGACAGAATCGAAACCCAAGGTTCGAATCTCTGCAAACAACTCTGGGCAAACTATCTTCCCTTAGCAGAATAGTGGCGTAACCTACCTTTACCTTCTACAATGACTTCGCATTAAAACCGCACTGAGGGGGTCAGATGCAAAACCTAGTTACTGCTCTAAATCAGCTCCGCGCACAACGCCGGCAGTCACAACAGCAATTAGAAACTCTCGATCAAGCAATCGCCGCTCTGGATAGGCTCGCGCGCAACGGATCCGCGGGGCGAAGGAACCATCCAAAGCGCACTCTCTCTGCAGCCGCCCGCAAACGAATCTCTCAAGCTCAGAAGGCTCGGTGGGCAAGAGTAAGGGCGAAGCAGGCAAAGGCTGCGGCCTGAGTACCGCCATCCGGTGCGGCCGTCATGTTCATGCGTGGCGGGTGAGGGCTTCTCCGTACCGAGTGTCAGGACAAGCGCGTCACATAAGCAGGGGACGAGACCGCCGGCGTTGCTGTTGCTTTTCGCCGCTCTTGATGCTTCCGCTGCAGGCTGGATCCTGGTAGCAGGAACGGAAGGTCGGGACAACCAAGGCCTGCTCCAGACTGGGATCATTAAAGTTCGCCAGCGTCTCGGCCGTGTGCTGCGCTTGGGCACGGTCGCCGCTGTTCTGATAAGCAGCAGCCAGCAACTCAAGTGACAGGGGATTATTCTCGTCCTCTTCCAGATGTGCGATGGCTTCATTGTATTTGCCATCAGAAAATGCCACCGCGCCGGCTGCTCCGTGGTACGCGGAATCAATTACTTTATCATCCGAGCTTTGTGACAACTCCGCGAGCTTTGCCAAGCTGGAGTTAACAGTCTTATTATTACGCGCCTTCAGCGCAATTTCCACGCGTGCGCGAAGGATCTGTGCCGACTCCTGCCGGATCGCGGCTTGCATGGCGTTCTTGCCTTCATGCAGCACAGCGTCCGCTTTCTTCAAGAGTGCGAGTCCATGCTTTGCGTTCTGCTGATACATTGCCATTTGCCGGTACGTGTCAGCTTCCACCTGGCTCATGTTCTTTGAGTGCGTGTATTCGACGATGGCGTGAAAAGCCCGATCTGCTTCTTGATAATCGCCTTCGCGAACGTAGGTAGTCACTTTCCGCGTCTGCCACAGTATCTTGTGTAGTTCAGGGAGTGAAAACTTCCGAAATCCGGCCTCATACTCTTTTCTTGCCTGAGTCTGGTCTCCCATCAAAGAGTAGGTGTCTGCGATACCAAACTGCGATGAATAGAATTCAGGATTAATCGCGAGAGCCGCCCGATAATGCTCAATCGACTCCTGGAAACGTCCTGCCATTCGCAGAATCTCAGCATAGGAGTCCTGCGGGTTCGCATCCTGAGGCAACGCCCCCACGTACTTGTCCATTTGTGCGAATGCTTTATCGAACTGCCGCAGATATGCGTAGGAGTAGCCCATGTTGTTCATCAGGCCAGGAGAATCGGAAATTCCCGAGCGCTCATAAACCTCAATCGAGCGTTCATATTGTGTTTGCGTTGTTAACCACCACGTGGTCATCCACACAACCCACTTATCATGCGGATATCGGCTGAGTAGATCATTCATCTTCACGATCGCGGAGATAAGCTTGTGGTTCATGGCATCCTGGTACCACTCGATCGCCAGCCGCTCTCCCGCACTGGCATGGTTTCGTGTGGCAAACGCTTTCTGCTGCTCGCTTACCTGCTCAGCCGGATCAAGGCTGATCTGTGTTAGGAACTCGTGCGCCATGGCGAAGTCAGGATCAATTTTGACTGTCTTTCGCAGTATTTCGATCGCTTTTGCCTGCTCCACTTGGTCCAGGTCCAGCATCATTGCTTCTTCCGCGAGGCGGCGAGCTTCCGGAGATTTAGTTGTGAGTGGCAATACCGCAGCGTGACGTACCGCCAACTGTGCGTGTCCGGCGGTGGCCGCCAGCAGGGCAATGCTCACCAGTAGCGCAGTTACCCTACTGCTCATTCTTATCATTGCGAGTTCCCCCTCAGCACGTAGCCCTGCTCAACCGGCAACTTGCCGTCGATCTTCAAAACTTTTACATCTTTGGTAAGTGAATACAGATCGACGATGCCGATTGCGCCTCGATTGGTTGAAACAAACTTAACCACTGCATCATCAGAACCTGCCAGTACGATTGCGCCTCGATGCGCCTGCACAAACGCCTGCGCTTGTTCAGGTGTCATGGCCAGCAGCCTATGCACCACCAACTGCATGTCGGCGCAAGATGGGTCGCGCACGATCAACTTGATCGCTCTTCCATCGGGCCAAGTCTGAGTACGCGCATTGACAATTTTCACCAACTCAGCCGTGGTGAGGTTCGTTGTTGGATTTGCTGTATCCGCTATCACCGCCAGTTGCTTCCCTTGGGCGGTCCACGACATTCCCGCAACCCACACCAAGATCAGCAACCAGCGCCTGAAACCCATAGCTGCGTGATTCTAAGTCGATTCCAACCTTGTTGTGGAATGACGAAAGTAACCGAGGCGAACCTACTTTGGCCGGAGTTGAGCTCGGTAGGGCGTCACTAAGTCACGCGAATAGGTCGCGTGTAGAAGATCGACTTGGGCGCAGTTTCGCTACCGAAAGATGGGGTATATGTTGCGGAATAGATTTACGAAAATTAGGTATGCCAGTCCGTCGAAATATAAGAACTATTCAGTGCAGGAACGCAGGGACACCCCAGAAGTCTGAGTGTTCGTTCCACGTCGGCACGCAAAATTTCCAGTGCGCGTGCCACGCCCGCCTCCCCGGCCGCCGCCAGTCCATAGGCGTATGCTCGCCCGATCAGCACGGCGCGGGCTCCCAGGCAAATTGCTTTGACAATATCGCTGCCGCGACGAATCCCCCCATCCATCAGCACCTCGGCTTGCCCGTTCACTGCGCTTGCTATTTCAGGCAGCACTCGCAATGTCGCCGGAACGCCATCAAGCTGGCGCCCACCATGGTTCGAGACAACTACGGCCACAGCACCTTCGTCCACCGCTCGTCGCGCATCATCTCCGGTAAGAACGCCCTTGATGACAATCGGTCCGGGCCAGCAGTTTCGGATCCACTTCAAGTCTTCCCAAGTAACCGCTCCGCGTGCCAGCGAGGTGCTGACATCTTGTAGAGGCATCACTCCCTGCCCCGGAATCACGACATTGGGTAGTTGCGGCAGACCACCGTCAAGCAAGAAGTCCATCAACCATCCGGGACGCCCCAGAATCTGCGGCAGGAAAGGAATCTTCGCGAACAAGCTGTCGCCCAGCAACTCCGTCACACCATTGCGGAAATCCCGCTCGCGCATTCCCCCCACGGCAGTATCAACCGTGACCACCAGAGCTGAGTAACCCGCTGCCCGAGCCCGTTCAATCGCACCTTCAGCGGCTTCACGCCCGCCCAACAAATACAACTGATAGCAGACTGCACCCGACGAGCCCGCTTTCACGTCCTCCAGCCGGTGCCCGGAAATTGTGGAAAGAATGTATGCCGTGCCCGCTGCCCCCGCCGCGCGCGCTGCCGCAACCTCGCCACCAGGATGCATTAGACGGCTGTAACCAACCGGTGCCAGGAGGGCGGGAAAAGAGACATCAATTCCCAGCACGCGCGTTCGCAAATCACATGCAGGAACCGCCACGGCCTGGCGCGGCCTAAAAGTCACGCTCTCGAAGGCGCGGCAGTTTTCTCGCAATGTGACTTCGGCTTCTGCGCCGCCGTCCAGGTAATCGAAAACCATCTTTGGCAGCCGCCGCCGAGCCAGGTTCCGCAGGTCCTCGATGTTAACCACACGCGGAGACTTAACCGATTTCGATGACGTTGCCATTGAACATTCCTGAAAGGACTCTCAAGCAATCGCAATTCGACCCGGAATCATAGCAGGATGTGGCAAAATCGGGAGCCGTCTCGATGGTTCCGATGTCTATAGCGAGGTCAGATCGCGATAGCAACTGCGGGTTCAAGTAGCTGAACTCAGCTTCTACTGCCGTTGTTGCAGATCTTTCGGTTTTTCGGGCGGCGGAGTTGTAGCGGATCCGTCAGGTTTCCACGCCATCGGGTTCGCAGGTGCCGTCGGGTTCACGCCGAAATCCCATACGTAGAAGTTCATGCCTTCTTTGCCCAGCAATTCCACCACTGCATACTCTCCAGTGGCAAGTGGCGCGCTGGGAGTAACCTTCACCCATCCTCCGGTAAGCTTCGCTGCGGTCGTGGGCACCAGCTTTTGTTCCTGGCTGACTTTGCCGTAGACCGCGATCTTGATATCGCCAGCGATTCGCTTCCCCTGCTTCTCTTGCATGCGCACAATCTTGAAGCGATCCCAGGGCAGCTCAGGTTCTTTCTGCGGCTGTTGGCTCTCGACCGGCTGATCCTGCTGATCGACATTCACGTAGATTGCGGGCAGCGTTATGTGCGCCTGAACCTTCGCATGCGGACCGGGGATTTCGATGGTCTGCTTCGCGCTGGCAATAGGATTGATGGCCGCGCGCAGGATATTGCCTTTCATATTCTTCTTTAGCTCGCCGCCGCTCTGCTGAAGCTCGTCGAGTTGCGGCTGGTTCTGGAACGTATCGAGCAGGACCACGCCTCCGGAGTCGGGCAGTTGCAATCCCGGCGCAACGTGAGGCGTTTTTGCTTCTTCGGCCTGCCGCTCGGCTTCAAGTTCTTTGTCGAGTTCGACTGCTTCGGGCGCCGGCTTTCCAGACGCACGATCTTTTTCGTATTTGTCAGTCGCGGCCCAGTCCACCATCGATTTGGGCACTTCCTCCCATTCGCCGCGTTCGGCGCTGAAATAGCGTACGCGATCCCCTTTTACCTCCCACTGCGTGGAGAGCTGATACGAGCCATCTTTTAGGATGAGCCGCTTGGCAAGCTGTTGGGCAGATGCTGAAGGAAACATCGACACTAGCCCCAAAAGCAAGCTGGCGATCAGAATGCGGCGGAGTTCACGCATGGCCAAGTGATTAGATGCGCTCGATCAGAAGCGTTTTGTAGAGCCAGTCTACCCAAAATGGTGCGCCGGTAATGAACTGTAACAGCATGTAGGTCGTGGCAAATACCGGCAGTCCTGTGCCCAGGGCAAAGGGAATAATTCGGCCGGGGGAAGACTAATCAATGTAAGTCATTGATTTGATTTGGCTGCCGCCAGGGATTCGAACCCCGATATAGCGGTCCAGAGTGGGGCGACTACGAAAGCGTTGTCAGGCAAGCATACGGCCGAACATGCAGAGTGACACTGGACATTAGTCATCAGTGTGTCTTTTCCGGTCACAGCCATCTATTGCAATGTGGCTTGCTTATCAGCAGGGAATCGTTCATCGAGCTCCAGCGCATTGAAGAAACCGCCGCCATTCGTACCAAACTCGCCTTGTGGGCGAAGCCGGAGAAGTAGCGCAACTCGATTCCCATCAGCTTCAATTTCGTTTTGAAATACACCAGATTCGGGAAGCCATTGATACCGCAATCAAGAGCTCACGCCAGGCACTCCTTCGCCATCGCCTTGAAGTCAACATTCCGCAGAGTCTCCCGCCAGTGCGAATGGATCTTGAACGGATCACTGAGGTGATAGTCCATTTGCTGGACAATGCAGGCAAGTATTCGCCACCAGAGACTCCAATTCACGTCACTGCCGAATTGCGAGGTTCTGAAGTGGTCACAAGCGTCGCGGATCACGGTCCGGGAGTTGATGACATGGAACAGCAGATGATTTTTGAGAAATTCTATCGTGGCCGCGACCAACGCATGATCATCCAAGGCACAGGAATGGGCTTGGCAATCGCCAAAGCAATCATCGAATTGCATGGTGGAAAAATCGGGGTTATGAGCCAGCTTGGTCGAGGATCACTTTTCTATTTTTCTCTGCCAGCGGCTTAATCCGGGTGGCAAGCGGCCTGCTTGAGGCATTTCAATCAGAATGATCTTATGTCCAACGCATTGGAGTTTTCGAGCGCAATAAGCCAAGACTCACGCGCGATTTGCGTTTCGAAACGCCTTCTGGACGAGCGTGTAGCGGGCAGCGCCGATGATTCCGGAATCGTCATTCAATACGATCTTCACTGGCATTTCTTTAAGCAGGGGCTCCATGCGGCCTTTGTTCAGAAATGACTGCATGAAGATTGGATCCTTCATCTTAGGCACAATCTTGGCAGCAATGCTGCCGCCAATGAAAATGCCTCCTGTGGCCATGAAATGCAAAGCGCAATTTCCGGTCTCCGCTCCGTAAATACTGACGAAAATCGACAACGTCCGATCGCAGATGGATGACTTGTTTTCCAATGCGATTTGCGAGATCAGCGCAGGAGGATCCGGCGCTCCACTTATCTGTTCTCTCAGCCACTGGGGTTCGTCTTCTTTCTTCGTGTCACGAAGAAAGTCGTAGATGTTCTTGATTCCTGGCCCGGAGAGAATTCGCTCACAGCTTATGCGGCCATACTTCTTCTGAAGATAGCCCAGCAGCTCCATCTCGAGCTCATTTCTGGGCGCGAAGTCGGCGTGCCCGCCCTCGCAAGCGAACGGATGGTGCCGGAACCCATCCCAATAAAGGCCCGCGACTCCAAGCCCGGTCCGCGCCGAGATCACGGCTCGATTGCCCTCTGCATCTTCGGATCCTTCGCTGAGCGCAATGAAATCCTTGGATTCTAGAGCGTCGATTCCGTAGGCGTAAGCTTCGAGGTCGTTGATGAGTCCTACAGAATTCAGCTTGAGTTGCCTGGTCAGCTCGCGGGAATCAATGATCCAGGGGAGATTAGAGATTTTGCTTCGGCCAGCTCGCACCGGACCTGCGACGCCGAAGCAAGCGCTTTGCACCGGTATCCCTTCGGTTCTGATGAAGTCGGAGATGATTTCGGGCAAGCCGCTGTGTTCCTGGCTCATGTAGATTTTTTCGATCACCTGCTGGAGTTTGTTGCCTTGAGTTTCGAAAGCGGCCAGCCGGGTGCGCGTAGCGCCGATTTCACCAGCGAGAATCATGCGTCGATTTTCCTCCATTCGCGCTCGTCGCGCTCCATCAGTTCGTCGGCATCCTTCGGTCCCCATGTACCGCCTGCGTAATTTGGAAATCGGCGGGGAGGCAGGGCCTTCCAGACATCAAGGATAGGATCGACAACACTCCAACCAGCTTCGACCATGTCGGCGCGCTGGAACAGGGTGGCGTCTCCGATCATGCAGTCATAGAGCAGAACCTCATAACCGGTATAGGCGGCCGCCCCAAAATATTTGGAATATTCGAAACTCATGTCCACCGATCCAACCCGCAGGACCGGGCCCGGAACCTTCGCGCCAAAACTCAGGGATATCCCCTCCACAGGTTGGATCTGGATCACGAGTGTGTTTGTGTGCAGCTTGTGAAATGGAGCATTTCGGAATAGCTCGAACGGAGTGCGCTTGAACTGAACCGTGATTTCGGTGTGGCGCTTAGCCAGCCGCTTGCCCGTGCGCACATAAAATGGCACGCCCGCCCATCGCCAATTATCGATGTTCAACTTCAATGCTACGAACGTCTCCATCCTCGATTCGGGAGAGACTCCGGACTCAGCACGATAAGCGGGCGCTCTTTCGTCGCCCAGCAGGCCATCGCCGTATTGACCGCGCACGCTGCGATGCAGCACCTCTTCGGAATCTAGCGGCAGAATCGAATGCAGAACCTTGGCCTGTTCATGACGGACCGCGTCGGCTTGGAAAGAGACAGGTGATTCCATGGCCGTCAAGCTGAGGAGCTGCATCATGTGATTAGGGACCATGTCGCGCAATGTACCCGCCGTATCGAAGTATCCACCGCGCTGCTCTACCCCCACTGTCTCCGCATTCGTGATCTGTACATGATCGATGTAACGCCGGTTCCAGATAGGCTCGAAAATGGCGTTGTCAAACCGGAAAACCATGATGTTCTGTACGGTCTCCTTACCCAGGTAGTGATCAATGCGGTAGATTTGGTTTTCGCTCAGCACACCTCTAATCTGGCGGTTTAACAACTTTGCGGACTCCAGATCATGTCCGAATGGTTTCTCGATCACAACGCGCCGCCAGCGCCCATTCTCTTCCTTCGATAAATCGGCCCGGCTCAACTGCTGGACAATCGGCGCGAAAAATGTAGGCGCGGTAGCCAAGTAAAACAAGTAATTACCTGCGGTATGGCGCTCCCGATCCAAATCGCTGAGCCGATTGCCTAGGACGGAATACGTATTCAAATCCGCGAAGTCTCCGCGTTCGTAGTAGAGCCGCTGCGTGAACCACTGCCAGGCCTGATTTCCCCGATCTTCAGGTTGCAGGAATCCGGTTACCTGGTTACGAAATTGTTCGAGACTCAAATCGTCGACTGAAATGCCTATGATCGCAAAGTTGTCGGATAACAGCTTCGCTTTTACGAGATTAAAAAGCGCGGGAACCAGCTTACGCTTGGTCAGATCACCAGCCCCACCGAAAAGTACCATCACGCAAGGACCAGTCGGCTTGCCGGACTGTTCGTATTCGTTCTCCCGATTTAACAATGCCGCAGTTGTCATGAGCCGGTCGACTCTTTGTTGTTGAATCCTATCGCAAATCGGTGGTCAGCATTGTAGTGCCCGAGGAGTTCGCATTTCTATAACTCGGAAGCGAATACGTGTCTTTTGGAAGGAATCTAATGGCTGATTCGTATCGCATGTGCAATGAAAACGCATCAGAGTTGATTCTGGAGTTGGGAAGGGCTTGATTGTGTCTCTTGACCTTGAAGAGTAGTTCCGCACGACCGGCGCGGTAGCTGTGTCTGCGCATTAACTACCCGGTTGCGCCTTTTCTTTTTGGCCGTTCCGAAAACGCACATGTGGGAACGTGCTAAGTCACTGCAGAGGCACCCCAGCAGGGAGGCCGCTATGCCCATCCCGCGTGGCAGGAGTTGTACAACGCTGCTCTCGTCGAATTCGATCTCGCCAAACTTCCTTGACGTGTCGAGGCCGCATGTCAGGCAATTCATCAACACAGAGTACGGACGGCGCTTTGCGAGCGTTGTTCACCCTATGCAGAGAGCCACGTAGTTTGCTGTATCTGCTACAATCCTCGCCCGGAGAGGAACACATGGACATAATCGCGCAGTTGAAGGCTGAACGCGACAAGGCGGCACAACAAGTGAGCGCTCTGGATACCGCGATTGGGGCGTTGAGCGGGTTGAACAGCACGAGGGCACCGCGAGGACGGCGGACGATGAGTGCTGCTGCTCGTGCCAGAATTGCAGCCGCACAGAGAGCACGATGGGCCAAGGTGAAAGGGCAGCGGAAGGTTGTTGCAATCGCTCCCAAGCGCAAAATCTCAGCGGCGGGTCTAGCGCGAATCCGAGCGGCAAACAAGGCGAGATGGGCAAAGTGGAGAGGGGGGCAGAAATAGCAAGTTTTGGGAAGCCTCGTATTGGGTCTCAGGATTCTGATCCGCGAGGCTCAAGCCTGTCTTGCCGGAGTTTGGCATCGTCCATTTTGGTCGCACCGCAGGCGAAGATCATGCCGCTGAAATCGTTCAACGCCTAAGGCACAGGGTATGACTCCGATATCCTACGGCGATTTCCGCAGACCTGAACAAATCGTTAGAATGATCTCAACGGGGGTCGCATATGTCCTCTCTAGCCGCCAAGACCTGTGTTCCCTGCCGCGGGGGCATACCGCCGCTCAAGGGAAAAGAACTCGAACAAATCCTTAAGCAAGTGCCGCAATGGGCTCACTGGAAGGTAGTCAACGAGCACCACATTACCCGAGCGTTCACGTTTCCAGACTTCAAGCAGGCATTGGCGTTCGTTAATAAAGTCGGCGAGGTAGCCGAAGAGCAGGGACACCATCCCGACATTCTGCTCACCTGGGGCAAAGTCGAAATCACGCTGTGGACGCACAAGATCGATGGCCTGACGGAAAGCGATTTCATCATGGCGGCGAAAATTGATCAGTTGTATCCGGGCTGACCAGAGCTTTTCGGGAGACGGCGCATCTACTCAGAAGGATTCAGGTTGCGAACCCTATGAAACTCGTCACTCTCGCAGTTTGCTTTGTTCTTCTGGTGTCACTCATCCCGCTCAGGGCCGACGAAGAGCACCAGCATTTCACTTCCACTGAAAAGCTGGGAACTGTTTCGTTTCCGACCTCCTGTTCAGCGAGCGTGCAAAAGCCATTCGAGCGCGGCGTTGCACTGCTGCATTCGTTCTGGTACGACGAAGCTGACAAACAGTTCAAGCAAGTGGAGGAAAGCGATCCAAAGTGCGCGATGG